>Ga0105047_10000764_pt1 | contig 56002 bp, 52 predicted proteins | sample MAT04_FD_78384 | JGI IMG/M metagenome (GOLD analysis project Ga0105047, IMG submission 78384) | Freshwater microbial communities from Lake Fryxell liftoff mats and glacier meltwater in Antarctica - MAT-04 (megahit assembly) | ecosystem: Environmental > Aquatic > Freshwater > Ice > Liftoff... | reverse complement strand
GAATTCGATCGGCGTGCGGCCGATGGCTGCACAGCTCTCGATTTCGCTGTCCTTGATCGCCCGGCTGGCATTCGAGATGTCCGTCTCGCCCACCTTGCAAAAGCGCTCAAAGCCAGCGCCCGTACCGATGCTGTCGATCGTGATGTTACCGGCAAAGCCGTCGTCGACGAAGCGCTCAACCATTCGCTCCGCCAGCGGGTAGACCGTCGAACTGCCCGCCGCAATGATGTCGCCCGTCACTTCCAGCGGATTCACCGCCGGCAGTGCCATCCCAGCCGCGGCGGGCGCCGCAACTTCGGTGACAGCCGCTTCGGTGGCAGCCGCGGGCGCCTCGGTTGCGGCTTCCGTAACAACCACGGCTTCCGTGGCAGCCGGCACGGCCGGCGCCGCAGGGCTGCTGCAGGCTCCGACAAGCAGCGCCATGACCAATACCAAAATCCAACTTGTCTTACGCATCTTTCGCTAACTCCCTTTGTTTTAATAGACTTATCGTGAAGTCTTGCTTACCTTGTTTGGAAGCAGCACAGTTCCTGCCTGCGCTTATTCAAGCACAGGCCGGTTAATGTCCGGGCAAGACGGAGTTAAGATGTGATCAAAGTTGTGTTAACGGAAGGTTAATAAGGGGTAAGGAAAAGGAGAAGGTGCTGCCCTTGCCTTCGACACTTTCGACCCACACGCGCCCATTGTGGGCTTGGATCGTATGTTTGGCAATCGCCAGCCCCAGACCGGTGCCGCCGCTCGAACGGGCACGATCGGCTTTGTAGAAGCGTTCAAAAATGCGCGGCAGGTCTTCGGCCGGGATTCCCGTCCCGGTGTCTGCTACCGACACGACCACCCCGTCATGCACGGCACGCGCCGTGACCGTCACATACCCACCGGCGGGCGTGAACTTGATGGCGTTATGCACCAGGTTGATGATGACCTGGCGAATGCGGTCGGCATCAACCAACACCTGCGGCAGATCCTCCGCCAAAACCACCGTGAGCGTGAGGGAAGCACGCGTGGCTTGCGCACGGAGGCGATCGACGGCGGGTGCGATCAATCCGACTACCTCCGCCGGAAACAGACGGAGCGGCGCCTGGCCCGACTCGATGCGCGACAGTTCCAGTAATTCTTGTACCATCTGCGTCATCGAGTCGACTTCCACTTCCATGCGTTCGAGAAAATGCTCGGCGGCGGGTGGGTCACTCATGGCGCCATCCCGTAATGTATCCACCAGCGCCTTGATCGAGGCCAACGGCGTGCGCAGTTCGTGGGAAATATTGCTGACAAAATCGCGGCGCACGGCTTCCAGACGATAGAGGTGGCTCAGGTCTTGCAGCAATACAAGGAAGCCGTTGGAAGCACCCTTGAGAAAGGGCGTGGCCGTGGCGCGTAAGAAAAATCCTGGGCTGACCTCTACGGTCGCCACTTGTTCGGACCGGCTTTGTATGCATTGCTGCCAGACATCAGCCAGCCGGTAGTCGCGCACGACCTGCACGAAGGATTGATGCAACGCCTTGTCGGCAGGTGTGCGCAACAAACGCACCGCCGAAGGATTCATCATCACCACGTTGCCACGGCGATCCAGCATGATGACGCCATCACTCATGGCGTGGAGAACGGTCTCGAAGCGGTCACGTTCGCGCCGGCGTAACAGCAACTGGCGTTCCGCGCGCTCGGCCAGCCGGTTGACCGCGCGGCTGAGTTGGCCCAGTTCGCCACCGGCGACCATGTCGGCGCGTGCACCCACATCCCCATTGGCCAGTTTGAGGACGACGGTGGCTACGCCGCGCACCTGCCGCGTGTTGATTTGGAGGGCGCCGACCAACACCACCGTCAACGCCACGGCTGCCAGCACACAGCCAAAAAACACCGTCCATCGATACGCGCTAAGTGCCTCAGGTGCGCCCGTGGTCGGTGCTTGCTGCCACAGAACGATCATCAGCAAAGTCAGCAGACCGGTCACGACGCCGGCCATCAGCAGCGTCAGTCGCCAATGCATGCGTTGTGTCAGCCAGAATGACCGCCAACGACGCGACCAGCCGCTAGATGCAAGCCCACGCAGCCGGCGATTTGCCATCGGCTGTGCGGGTGACCCTGGGATCGATTCAGACAAAGTCGAGTTTTTCATCAGCAAATAAACCGTGCGCCGGCAATCGACCGGCGCACGCTGACTCTAGCCCAGAAACATTAACAAAATGTCAAGCGCACGTTAAGCTTTGTGGCCGGATCAACCCTCAAAGCGATACCCGATGCTGCGCACGGTGACAATGCGCGTGGGATTTGAGGGGTCGTTCTCGATTTTTTCGCGTAGCCAGCGAACATGGACATCCACCGTACGGCTGCCGCCATCATATTCCCAACTCCACACGCGTTCGAGGATCAAGTCACGGCTGAGCACGATGCCGCGATTGCGCGCCAGAAAGACCAGCAGGTCGAATTCCTTGGGCTTCAAGTGATGGACAATGCCGTCACGCGATAGTTCGCGCCGGCTCAGGTCGATTATCAGGTTATCAAAGACCATACGCTCGATCGCTACGTCCGGTGCAACTGCCGCCGCTGCCGTCATCTCCTCACGATCCAACCGCACACGGCGCAGCAGCGCCTTGACGCGCGCCAGCAGTTCGCGCATGCTAAACGGTTTGGTGAGATAATCGTCGGCGCCCACTTCCAGGCCTACAATCTTGTCAACCTCCTCCGTGCGCGCAGTCAGCATGAGGATGGGCACGCTGGTTTCCTGGCGCAGGATGCGGCAGATTTCAAAGCCATCCAGCCCAGGCAACATGATATCCAGCACAACCAAATCAGGGCTCTCTTTGCGCGCCAGTTCGAGTGCAGCACGCCCTTCCGTCGCCGTGAAAACGGTGTATCCCTGGCGCCGCAGCGAATAGTCCAGGGTTTCCACCAGCGTCCGCTCATCCTCGATGACCAGTACTTTGCTCTTGTCTTCGCTCATGTGGTTGTCTCCATTCAGGCAAGATGCCATCGCACCCCGCATTCTGTCAACTTACCAGCGGCGATTTGCGTAAAGCGCGGCGCGGATCCAACAAACGCAGGCCACCGGCGCCGGCAAAGCCACGGAACAGTGCGGCCAGCAAGACCACCGCACCGCCGATCATCGCCATCGGCCCTGGCGTTTCGCCGTTGATCAGAAAGACCCAGATCGGGTTCAGGATTGGCTCGAGGGTGGAAATCAGGACAATCTCCATCGCCGCAAGGCGCTTGATGACATACCCGAACAAGATGAAGGGCAGACCAAGCTGGAAGACACCCAGGAAAAGCAGAATACCCCAGTCCAGCGGCGAAGGGGGGACCGTGAAGATCGACGCAAAGAGAAAGGGCAACCCGATCAAGGCGGCTAACACATTGCCCAGCAACATCGCCTCCAGCGGCGATCCATCTTTCTGTTTGCGCATGAAGATCGTCATCCACGCCAATGCCACGCCGGAGAGAATCGCCAATACATTGCCAAGCATGTCATCGCTCGTGAGTTTGTCGCCAAAGAAAAGCAGCATACCGGCGCCGATCAACGCCATGGTCACATAGTCGATCACGGCGGGCCGCTCATGCAGATACCACGCACCAAAGAGCGCCACCCACAACGGGGCGGTATATTGCAACAAAATTGCGTTGGCCGCCGAGGTCAGTTGCGTGGCTGTGACAAAGGTAGAAACCGCCACCACATAGGCAAGCGCACCGCCGATCTGGGCGACCGACCATGTCCAACGCGGCCGGCGCAAATAGATCGCCAAGACAATCGCCGTTATTGCGCCGCGGCCGCCCACGATGGCCATCGCGCCCATCGACGACTCCTTGATCAATACCCCGCTTGTGCTCCACATGATGACACAAACCAAGAGGAACAGCACTGCCCGGCGTTCTTGCCGCATGATCTAGAGTCTCTCTAAAAGCCGCCCGGCAGGAACGCCACCAACAATTGTGCGATCAGGATCTTGGCAATTGTCGCCATCGGGAAAGCCAGGGCATACCCATGATTCGGCAGGTCATTTTGGGCTTGGTTGACGGCATAGGCTTGCACCGCCGGCTGCGTATGGACAGCGGCCACCATACCGGCCACCAGGCCAAACGGAATCTTGAGCACCTTATAGCCGATCAACAACACCAGAAAAGCCGTGACCAGCGAAACAACCGCACCGGCCACCAATATCTGGATACCGCCGCTGTTTTGCAGGGTGGCTAGAAAGGTATAGCCCGAGCGGACGCCGATACCGGCCAGCAGAATGGTCAACCCCAGTTGGCGCAACGTCAGGTTGGCGCTGTAGGGCAAGCTCCACACGATCGGCCCGGTGCGCCGCAACGCGCTCAACACCAGCGCCACGATCAACGGGCCACCGGCGTCGCCCAGCTTGAACTGGATCCCGCCCGGGAAGGTGATCGGGATCATGCCGATCAGCAACCCTAACGAAATTCCCAGGCCCAGAGAAAACCAGTTGATCTCGCTCAACGAGCGATAGGAATCGCCAAAGTAATCGCTGATGGCCTTTACCTGGCCGCGCGGCGCCACAAAACGCACACGGTCGCCCAGTTCGAGCACCAACTCGCCGGTCGCCAACAATTCAATGTCGCCACGCCGCACACGGGTTACGATCGCGCCAAAGTGCTGCGGCAGATCTAGATCGGCCAGCTTTTTGCCGACGAGGCTCCGGTTCGACACAAAAACGCGGCGAAAGTCATAGGCGCTCCGATCCAAGTCAAGTTGCTCAAATGCAGGATCTCCCAATTGTTGTACGACACGATCCACATCTTCTGGTGTACCGATCACGCTGACCAGGTCTTCCGGCTGCAGGATCGTGTCGCCCGTCACCAATTCGATAGCGCCAGCGCGCTTCATACGGCCAAAGATGACTTTCCATTGCTCACGCGCGACCAGGTCACGCAGTGCAACCCCCATCATACCGCTTTTGGCAACATAAACCGTTCGGTTGTAAATCTCCTGCTCGACCGGAAACATATCGCGCACCCGCTCCGCGTCGGCACGATAGTTGATGCGCCATAACCGTCCCATGATGACGATGGCCATCATGGGGCCGATCACCCCCATCGGGTAGCTGACGGAGTAACCGACAACCGGCTGCGTCGCGGCCAATTTCGCCACATCCGCGGGTGCTGCGTGGGCGACGTAGCTGACGACCTGTGCCAGAGCCGGCGTGTTGGTGAGTGCGCCGGTAAAGATACCGGCACTGATCGCCGGCTTGAAGCCAAAAATGAAGTGCTCGGCGGTGACCACCAGGGCGGATATCACCAGCACGCCCACCACCATCAAATTGTCGCGCAAGCCACTCCGTGAAAAGGAAGCAAAGAAACCCGGCCCACTGGCCAGACCCACGGTGTAGACAAAGAGCACCAGCCCTAGCGACACCACGACCGGCGGAAAGGTAAGGCGTGGATCCAACGCACCAAAAAAGAGGCCCACAAAAAGCACGGCGGCAACCCCCAGCCCGGTGCCTTTGATGCGGATCTCGCCCAGCGCATAGCCGATCGCGGCCACCACAAAGAGCAGCAGGAGCGGCTGCTCGACAAATAAATCAAGAACGCGTTCCATATTCCCTCTTCCTGGATCAGGACAGACCGATACGGTCAGTATAGATCAGTTCGATTTCAGACAGAAGCCGGACATTTGTAAAAACGCCTGGACACCGATCAAGCATCGTTGAACGGATGGAAGCCCGCGAATTTTCTCCGCAAAAAGTGTTATACTAAACATAGAAATGGGCACACATAAATCGCCATGCCGCCGAACTCTTGCGCTACACGCCGGCAGAGATAGTGCAGACCAGGCAAAAAGATCTAGCGGATCAGGTAATGATATTTCCAAACCGCTTCACCGTCACCCTGCCCGTGACGCCAAATCTCTCAGAGCCACGCACGTAAGTAAGTGGGTTTCCCGCAAATTGTCTTGTGTACATTGCGCAGTGCTATAATGCCTCCCCGGAGGGTACGAAACGGAGTATGTCAGAGTCTTTGCACCGCCTGTTCTTGATTCTCGGATCTACGTTTTTTCTGGCCATCGTCGTGTTCGGTGGTGTGCTCGTCCTGCAAATGCCGGCTCAGTCTACCCTGACGGCAGCGGCTGTGACGCGTACGGCGACACCAGCCAAGCCCACGCCCACGGTCCGCCCGACGACAATCCCGGCTACCGCATCACCGCGGCCGAACGCAGTCGCCGGCACGACACCGGCTGCCACGCCTTTGCCGGCGCACGGCACTCGCCTGGTCGCGCCGGAACTCTACACCTATCGTGTCGTGAATGTCTTTCCCCACGATCCCACGGCATTTACGGAAGGGCTCTTCTATGAAGATGGCCTCTTCTACGAAGGCACAGGGAATAAGGGCGCGTCGACGTTACGTCGCATCGACGCGGCGACCGGCGTGGTGCAACAAAGCCACCAGCTTGCCGACGAGTTTTTTGGCGAAGGAATTGTCGCCTTTGGCGACAAGATCTACCAGCTCACCTGGCAAGAACACACTGGATTTGTGTACGACAAGGCCACTTTCAGCGAGCTAGCGCGCTTCCAATACCCAAGCGAAGGCTGGGGCATGACCCACGACGGCCAGCGCCTCATCGTCAGCGACGGCACCGCCACCCTCCAGTTCTGGGATCCGACTACGCTCCAACAAACCGGCACCGTGGTCGCGACCTTGTTCGGTTTCCCCGTTAGTCGCCTGAATGAACTGGAATACATCGGCGGCGAGGTCTTCGCTAATGTATGGCAGACCAATTTGATCATGCGTATCAACCCAAGCGATGGGCAGGTGACCGGCGTGATCGATTTGACGGGTCTCCTCGACTACGCACCGCCTGCGACGACGCCGGTCGATGTGCTCAACGGCATCGCCTACGACGCCGCCACCGGGCGCATCTTTGTCACTGGTAAATATTGGCCTGCCCTCTTTGAAATTGAACTGGTCGAAGTGACCAACGCCAAGTGAGATAAACTTATGAATGTGCTCTTAATCGGCAACGGCGGCCGCGAACACGCGCTGGCCACCCAACTCGTCGCATCTCCACGTCTCGCACGCCTGTTTGTTGCGCCCGGCAACGGCGGCACAGCCCGCCTGCCAAAGACCGAGAATGTTATCCTCGACGTCATGGCCCTCGACGCCCTGGTTGCCTTTGCCCAAGAGAAGGCTATCGACCTGACTGTCGTCGGCCCTGAAACGCCGTTGGTGGCCGGCGTCGTCGACCGCTTTCAGGCCGCCGGGCTGAAGATCTTTGGGCCAACCCAGGCTGCCGCCCAAATTGAGGGATCCAAGGCGTTCTCCAAGCTGTTTATGCAGCGCCACAACATCCCCACGGGCCACGCCGCGATCTTCGACGACTTCGACGAGGCGATGCGTTATCTGCGCCAGTTGGATCGCATGCCGGTGATCAAGGCCAGCGGCCTGGCCGCCGGCAAAGGGGTGATCCTACCCGCTTCGCGCGAAGCCGCCGCCACGGTTGTCAGCAGCATGTTGCTCAACCATCGCTTTGGGGCGGCCGGGGATACGGTGGTCCTGGAGGAGCGGCTCAGCGGGCCGGAAGTCTCCGTGCTTGCCTTCACCGATGGCCGTAGTGTGCGCATGATGCCGCCCGCCCAGGACCACAAGCGCCTGCTCGACGGCGACGACGGCCCCAACACCGGCGGCATGGGCGCCTTTGCCCCCTCGGAGCTGCTCAGCGCCGAACAATGCGCCGAAGTGGAACGCACGATCTTGCTGCCGGCGATCCAAGGCATGGCGGCGGAAGGGATTCCTTTCGTAGGTGTGCTCTATGCCGGCATCATGCTCACCCCCGACGGGCTGCGCGTGCTCGAATTCAACTGCCGCTTTGGCGATCCGGAAACACAGGTGATCCTGCCGCTCCTCGAGAGCGACTTACTCGACATCCTGCTGGCCTGCACCGAGGGCACGCTTGACCAGGTTGCCATCCGCTGGCGTTCGCAATCTGCGGTCACCGTCGTCATGGCGGCACAGGGCTACCCGGAAGTCTATGCCAGTGGCCATGCCATCACGGGCATCGACGCGGCGACTGCGACCGGCTGCACCGTGTTTCAGGCCGGCACCAAATTCAAAGACGCCCGCCTGGTCACCGCTGGCGGCCGCGTGTTAGCCGTCAGTGCGCTCGGCTACTCAATTGAGCAAGCCGCCCACCGCGCCTATGGGGGCGTGAAGCTGATCCATTTCAACGAAGCTCAATACCGGCGCGATATTGGACTCCCCAACGGCTTGGTCAGTCAGCGTGACAAAAAAGCGAGAACCAAAAAATGACTCTCACTGCGTATCAAGCGGCGGGCGTCGATATTGATGCTGCCAACCGCGCCGTCGAACTGATGAAGAGCGCCGTGCGCGCCACCTTTACACCCAACGTCCTGGCGGATGTGGGCAGCTTTGGCGGTCTCTTTGCGTTGGATCAATTGCCGGCCAACCCGGTGCTGGTTTCTTCCATTGACGGCGTGGGTACCAAGGTCAAACTTGCCGCACAATTGGGCCGCTGGCAAAGCGTCGGCCACGATCTGGTCAACCATTGCGCCAACGACATTCTGGTGCAAAATGCGCGCCCGCTTTTCTTTCTCGACTATATTGCGTCCAGCAAACTCGAACCGGAGGCCGCCGCCGCCACGGTAACCGGTATGGCCGCGGCTTGCCAGGCGATCGGGTGCGCACTGATCGGCGGCGAAACCGCTGAGATGCCCGGTGTCTATGTCGATGGCGCCTTTGATGTAGCCGGCGCCATCATCGGCCTGGTGGATCGCAGTGCCTTGCTGCCGCGCCTGGAGCGCATGAAAGCGGGCGATGCATTGATCGGCTTGCCCAGCAGCGGGCCGCACACGAACGGCTATTCGCTGATCCGTCGCACCGTGGAAGGACGCGATCTCAACCAGCAGCTTGCCGATGGGCAGACCTTGGCCGATGCCCTGCTCGCTCCCCATCGCTGCTACGTGCATGCCGTCACCTCGATCCAGCAGGCGGGCTTTACGATCAACGCGATGGCCCACATCACCGGCGGCGGCTTTGTCGAGAACGTTCCGCGTATTCTGCCGCCGATGCTCAGCGCGCGCATCGTCACGCAAAGCTGGACCATCCCACCGGTCTTCCAGCAGATCATCGCCTGGAGCGGTATCGACCGCGCCGAAGCCTACCGCGTCTTCAACCTGGGTATCGGTCTCGTGCTTGTCGTGCCGGCTGTCGAAGCCGCGCCGCTCCTCAACCAGGTACCCGAAGCCGTCGTCATCGGCCGGTTGATGGAGCGCAAGCGTGAGGCCGCGGTGGCGTTGATCTTCTAGCCTGTGAAAAAGCTGCACCGCCAAGAACGCTAAGAACGCAAAGACAACCGATCAACCGTCAATTATCACCCTTTCATGCACAATTCTCCTATGCCTACTCGACTCGCAGTCCTCATTTCAGGCAACGGCAGTAACTTACAGGCCATCATCGATGCGATACACCTGCAGGTGTTACCGGCCGAAATTGTCGTCGTCGTTTCGAATCGCAAGGCGGCCTACGGGTTGGAACGATCAGGCAAGGCCGGCATCCCGACGCGCTATCATCCGCTCAAGGCCTACACCGGCGCCGGGCGCAGCCGCGCCGAATACGACGCCGATTTGGCGGCCCTGCTGGACGCGTACAATCCGGATTGGGTCGTGTTGGCTGGCTGGATGCACATCCTCAGCGACGCCTTCCTCAGCCACTATCCCTACCGCGTCGTCAATCTGCACCCGGCGTTACCGGGCCAGTTCCCCGGCCGCCACGCCATTGCCGACGCGTTGGCCGCCTATCGCAAAGGGGAGATCAAGCACACCGGCTGCATGGTGCATCTGGTGCCCGATGAAGCCATCGATTCCGGCCCCATCATCGGCACGGTTGATGTACCCATCTATGCCAACGACACCGAAGACACGTTGGCCCACCGCATGCACCAGGCCGAACACACCTTGCTCATCCAGTCGCTGCTGCGCTTGATTGACGGGGATGAAGAGATTGAGGGTGAGGAAGCCGGTGAGGTGTACGACGAGATGGACGAAGATGAGGAGTAGGGATGTGGGATGTAAACACTTCACATCCCACATCCCACATGAGGTTATTGCTTTAACATATGCCTGAGGATTTTACCCGTCGCAATCAAAACGGAGATCGAGCCCACGATCGAATTCCAGGTGCGTGCACTGCGCCACATTCGACACCAGGTTGTAGTGGGTCAACATGACGCCCTTGGGCAGCCCGGTCGTGCCACTCGAATAGGGCAAGACAATCACATCTTGCATGGGGTCAAGGTGCACCGGCGGCAGGCTGCCGTCGCTTTGTAACAGGCTGGCAAAAGGCGTCGCACCCTCCGCTTCGCCAAAGACAAAAATTTCGCGAATACCGCCCGCCTCGGCGGCGGCGGCCTTGGCATTGGCCAGGAAGGGTGGCACCGTCAGCAAGTACTTGGCGCCGGAATCCTCAAGCTGATGCGCCAGCTCACCCGCCGTGTACAGCGGGTTCACCGTCGTGTTGATCCCGCCCAACATCGCCACCGCCTGGAAGGCAATCGCATACTCCGGCAGGTTGGGGCTGTAGATGGCCATGACGTCGCCCTTTTGAAAGCCGCGTTTCGCCAGGCTGGACGCCACCAACCGGATCGCACCCACCAGTTGGCCATAGGTGATCGTGCGGCCGCTGGGACCGTCGATCAATGCCGGCTTATCGGCGTAATTCTTGGCGGTCTGAAACAGATAGTCGTACAGAGGAATCACCGGAATATCGATCTCCGGAAATGGGCTGCGATAGATCATGGGCATGCTCCTTGCGCAAATCGGTGAATTGGGTGGTCAGCCGTGGATGGGCGCCATCATAGCATGTAGCCCAAATCTTGCCCAAACCAAGGGCACGGCGGAAGGCGCTTTCACCATGCGCAGCCAGCAGCGCCATTTTCACACTGTCCGCGCAAGGCCTTTTTACCGAGAAATTCTCGATTTCAGCGTGGGGCCGCGAATTGCCGCCTCGCCCAACGCTTGGTATACTGCGAGCATACCGTCAAACATCCAGCTAGGAGATTTGATATGAGCACCCTGTCTGCAGATGCACTGCTTAAAAACCTGGACGACAAGAGCCTCTCTGAATTGTCGCGTGAACAGGCCATCCATGAGTTGAAGAATTTCCCTGAACCGGCGGTCATCGCCCGGCTGATCCAGGCGCTGGATAGCGACGACAGCGGCATCCGCTGGGCCGCCTCCTCGACCCTGATCGAGTTCGGTGAAGCTGCCCTCCGCCCGTTGCTAATGGCGTTGGTCGAAGGGCATGACAGTGTGTGGCTGCGCGAAGGAGCCTACCGTGTCTTCCACGACACGCACAACTACAAAGTGCAACAGGCCACGGGCGAATTGGTCAAGGCACTCAAGGGTCCCGCAGCGGAAAGTACGACCACCGATGCCGCCGCACGTGCGATGCTCAAATTGGACAAACTGGCTCAGTAGATCGACGACGACAATTGATTCCGCCGTTACGAAAGGACAGATCAAACGAGGTTTCCTCGCCGGGTCTGTCCTTTTTTACGATACATTGCCATTTAGTCCCCGGCAGGCGGCGTCAGCACGGGAAGCACGACGCCTGCCTGGGGGATGACGGCAACGCCGCCGTACCGTTGGTCGAACGGCTGTGCCGCTACGGCGCCTTCAACAGCAGCATCGATGGAGTGCCGCCACTGGGCGCCCATGCGTTGTATTTCGCGCTGGGGAAGACCGTCGGAAACCATAATGAGATTCACACGCTGGCGCAGGGTACTCCATAATAATCCGGTCGCCGCTTGCATGGCATCCTCCACCCGGTTGCTGTTGATGGCCCTGCGCAGCGCCTGTGGATTTTGCCCGGCATAGGCCGGCACGCGTGGATAGTTGCTGCTACCCTCCGGCGCGGCGGCAACGAGGATGAGCGTGCCGCCGTCCGCCGCGATCAGGTCGCCTGCCCACGCACCCTTGATGCTCTGCCACAAATCTTGGTCATATGGCGCACACCCGGCGACGACGATAGGAAAGCGTCGTGTAACTGGCACGCCATAGACGGATTGGGCGTAGGTCACGCCGGCCCGCTGTGCCGCGACCGCGTCGCCGGCGACGCAAGCAAAAAGTTCGCCATCCAGCGTCAGGATGGTGTTGACTATGAAGTGCAAGGGTACGTGCGTTTGCACAAATGCTTCGAGCGCCCGGCGTAGGGGCGCGTTGGGCTGACCCAGTTGATTCTCCGTAATAAACGCAGAGGCGCGGTGAAAGGCATCGACGGTGCTCAGGCTGCAGACGCCGGGCAGGACGATCTTGGCGCCACCACTGAACCCGGCGTCAAGATGCGGTGTGATCATGCCGAGACCGATGCGGACGTCGGCCTCGGCAACCCAGCGATTTACCGCCACCGGCACGGGGCGCAATGCGGTGAGTGATTCGCGAAAGGACAAGTCGCCACAAGCCACGAACGCGTCAGGGTCAGTGCTGGGCACATTCACAAGCAGGTAACCGCCCAACGCCGCCGCACCCAGTTTGAGCGATAGCTCAACCGGCGACAAGGGCCGATGGGTGCCGAGCGCGACGACGATGCGAATGTCGCGGCGCTGAGCGCCAGCGTCGTGCAGTTCGGCCAGCACCGGAGGCAACAGCCGGTGTATGGGTGTCTTGCGCGTGCGGTCGTCGACGATGATCGCAACGGTCTGGCCGCTGTGCACCAGATCACGCAAGCGCGGCGTTCCGATCGGCTGGCGCAAAGCGCCCACAATGCAGGCATCGACGTCCGGATGCGCAGGGACAGGTTGTGGTGCGACGACGGCGCCAAGCCAGTCGTCGGGAATCGCCACCGTGCGTGTGCCGGCGCCATAGGGTATTTCGATTAAAGGCATGGAGGTCTACTCCTGAGAAAGTATGTGCATTGTAACGTTGCCGCCCTTCACACGCCAAATAAAGCAGCGTACAGGGATATTGCGTCTTTCCGTGTTTGGGTTACAATCAGCGCAAAGTCAATAAAGTTCGTAGTCCCTGACGGAGTGAACAGGGGTGGAAAATGTGCGTTGAACGACGAGATGGCCCAGTCCCAGCGATCGAGTCCTATGACTGGTCACGACGTGAACTTCTGGTGCGCGGCGGGGTTGGCGTGATGGCGATAGGATTAGCTGCCGGTTGCCAGCCGGCGGCGAAGGTGGCAGAGGGCGACCAGTCAGCGGCGCTCCTAACTGGAGCAACGCGCGAGCTGCCTACGGTGACCCCTGTACCGTTCACTGCTGCCGAGCCAATCGCAGCGCCGTCGCTGGCTCGCAAGGTCGCCCAGATGTTGATGGTGGGCTTTCGCGGCACGGTGCTTGACGACAACAACCCGATCGTGGCCGATATACGCGAGCGCGGGATTGGCAGTGTGGTGCTTTTCTCCTATGACGTCGTCCTGCAAAGCCCTCTGCGCAACGTCGAATCGCCGGCGCAGGTACAGGCGCTCAACGCCTCGCTCCAGGCGCTGGCAACGATTCCGCTGCTGATCGCCGTAGACCAGGAGGGCGGCAAGGTCGCCCGGCTCAACGAGACCCACGGCTTCCCGCCCACCTTCTCCGCGCAGGCGTTGGGAGACCGCGCCGACGTCATGTTCACCTATGCGCAAGCCGCACAGATGGCGAAAACCTTGGCAGCGACAGGGATCAATCAGAACCTGGCGCCTGCGGTGGATGTAAACACCAACCCCACAAACCCGGTAATCGGCTTGCTGGGGCGCAGCTTTTCCGGTGACCCCGCCAGCGTAACGGCGCAGGCACACGCGTTTATCGACGCGCACCACGCCCACAAAATTACGACGACGATCAAACATTTCCCCGGACACGGCAGTTCGCGCGCCGACTCGCACAAGGGCTTTGTGGACATAACCGACACGTGGCAGCCGTTGGAACTGGAACCGTACCGAGTGTTGATCGCCGAGGGCATCGTCGACACGGTCATGACGGGTCACGTCTTCAACGCCAAACTGGACCCTGTGTATCCGTCGACACTGTCGAAACCGATCTTGACCGGGATTCTGCGCGAGCAGTTAGGCTTCACCGGGGTGATCATCACGGATGACATGGGGATGAAGGCGATTACCGACAATTTTGGCTTTGCCGAGGCAGTCGTGAAAGCGGTGCAAGCGGGCGCCGATATGCTGGCGCTGGGCAACAATCTGAGCTACGACCCCGCCGTGGCGGAGCGCACGATCGACATCTTGGTGCAAGCGGTGGCCGCGGGGGTGATCAGCGAACAGCGCATTGATGAGTCGTACGCGCGGATTATGGACTTGAAGAAACGATGGGCCACTTAGCCTTCCATCGTAAGCCCTGGAATCTGCAAGCGCCGCTCAACCTCGCGTAGGATGAAGTAGGTAATCCCCACGAGCACAAGGTAAAAGAGCGCAACGGTCAGGTAGACGGGAATCGGTGCGAAGTATTTGCTGGAAAGATTCTTGGCCTGCCCCATGAGGTCGGGTACGGCGATCAAATAGACGACGGCGGTATACTTAATCATCGAGACGACTTCGTTCGACCACGCCGGCAGCACCAGGCGCAGTGCCTGCGGCAAAATGATATTCCAGATCGCCTGTCCCTTGCTCATGCCAATCGCGCGCGCGGCGGTCATCTGTCCTTCGCTGACTGAGATCAGTGCCCCCCGTAGATACTCGGCCTGGTAGGCCGCGCTGTTCAGGCCAAGCGTGATATAAGCAGCGGCAAAGCGGTCGAAGGTCAGACCCAATTGGGGCAAGCCATAATAAACGACAAAAAGCTGTACCAGCAGGGGCGTTCCCTGAAAAATCGTGATATAGATCATGACGGTGCGTCGCACCCACTTGCTGCCGTAGACGCGCAGAACACCCAACGGCAGACCCAGCGCAACGCCCAGCAGCAGCGAGACCGAGGCCAACTGCACGGTGATGATCGTGCCTTGCCATAGAACAGGCAGCACGCGTTGGGCAAAGAGCAAGAGTTCGTTCATAACAATCTCTGGTGCCGTCTATTTGTGCTCATCTTGCCCCGGATCGGTAATCCGGGAGAGGAATTCGCGCGTGCGGTCGGAGACCGGGTTGGTAAACATCTGCTCGGGCGAGCCCTCCTCCACGACATGACCGCCTTCCATAAAGACAATCCGGTCGGCTACCTCCCGCGCAAAGCTCATCTCGTGCGAGACGACGATCATGGTCATGCCCTCTTTGGCCAATTGCTGCATAACTTCCAGCACCTCGCCCGTCAACTCGGGGTCGAGCGCCGAGGTGGGTTCATCAAACAGCATCACATGCGGGTCCATGCCTAATGCCCGCGCGATGGCCACGCGCTGCTTCTGCCCGCCGGAGAGCTGCGCCGGATAGAAGCTAGCGCGGTCGGCGAGACCGACGCGTTCCAGTTCACGCATCCCTTCGGCGTGCGCCGCCTGCTTATGCATCCCCAATACCTTGGTCATGCCGATGGTGACGTTCTGCAGGGCGTTTAGATGGGCGAAAAGATTGAACTCCTGGAAGACCATGCCCACACGCTGGCGCACCTTATCCTCGTTCACCTTGGGCGCCGTGATCTCCAGGCCTTCGAGCCAGATGCTGCCGCTGTCAGGCCGGCCGAGCAGATTGATACAGCGCAAGAGGGTACTCTTGCCCGTGCCACTGGGACCCACGAGCACCACTACCTGACGCGGATAGACCGACAGCGAAATCCCTTTGAGTACTTGGGTGGGGCCAAAGGCTTTGCGAACATTCTCGATACGAACAATCGGTTGATCAGCCATAGGTCTCTCAGGTTACCATCCGGTAGCGATCTTCGGCGCGGCCCAGGACGTAATTGGTAAGCAAGGTCAGCGCCAGATAGAGCACAGCGGCGGCGCCAAACGCAAGAAATGGCTCTAGCGTGCGCGAACTGACGTACTGGGCGCGACGCAACATTTCCGGAACGCCGACGGCAAAGACCAGGGTGGAGTCCTTCAGCACCAAAGTCGCCTCATTGCGCCAGCCCGGCAGCGCCAGGCGAATGGCCTGCGGCAAAATGATGTATTGGATCGCCTTGATACGGCTCATGCCGATCGCCCGTGCCGCGGTCATCTGGCCAGGTGCAACGGATTGGATTGCGCCGCGAAAAATCTCGGATTGATAGGCGCCGCTGGCAAAACCGAGTGCCAACGATCCCGCCCAAAAGGCCGACAGGTCGACAATCGAGGCAATCACAAAGTAGAGGAGAAAAATGGTCACCACGACGGGCACGGCGCGCACGATCACGCTATAGGCCGCCGCCAGCGCCTTGAGCGGCCGGTTGCCGTAGACGCGCAGGATCGCCATCAAAATACCCAGCACAAAGCCCACTGCCAAGGCAATCACCGTCACGCTGATCGTGACGCCCAAGCCTTGGATCAAAAACTGAAGCGTGGTGACAAAGTCTTGAAGCAGTTGCATGGTGGCGTGTGCAAAACAATGGGGAGACAGAGATCCACAAAGGGAAGCTCTGTCTCCCGCCTCACTTACGGCAAACCGTTCGCTTCTTGGATCTTCTGGATCGTGCCGTCGTCGGCCAGGCCCTGGAGAATCTTGTCCAATTCAGCCTTCAATGCAGTCTCGCCGTCCGGAATCGCAATGGCTTTACCCGCATCCGCAGTGCTCGCGGTGACAAGCAATACCTTCAGGCCAACCTTCTCGGCTAACGCCTGCGCCGGCTCGTTGTCGAGCAACAGCAATTCGATGCGCCCGTTTTCAACGTCTAAGGCGCCCTGATCGGCGCGCTCGTAGCTGAATGCCTTGTCGGCCGGTGTCAAGCCCGTGCCAACCAAAAACTCCTGGACCCATTTCTCCTGCACGGTGCCCGTCTGGGCGCCGATGCTGTAGCCGGCGGCGTCCTCGCCCTTGGCCAGCGTGATGGGCGAATCCGCTTTGCCGAGGAAGGCATCCTGGGTTAGGCGGTAGACAATGCTGAAGTCGACCGTCTCATCGCGTTCGGGCGTGGCCTGCATAGCGGCGATGACGGCGTCGATCTTACCTTCCTGAAGGCCGGCGATCAGCGAGTCGAAAGGCATATCCTGGATTTCGAGCTTGACGCCAAGCTTCTCCGCCACGGCACGCGCCAGGTCCATATCATACCCAATAAACTTGCCGTCGGCATCGACCGATTCGTAGGGCGGGTAGTCGGCAGACGTGCCGACGACGAGCGTGCCCTTCTCCTTGATTTTGCCGAGCAGACCGGTGTCCGCCGGTGCCGCCGCCGCGTCGCCGCCGGCTGCCGGTGCGGCGGCGGGCTGCACCGCGGTGCAACCCGCAACCAACAACAACGCTGCGATCACGGCGATCAATACAAACCCGTTCAGCTTCTTCACAAGTGTTCTCCTGTCGTATGCGTACCTGGATTGATTGGATACCAAAGGATAGACCTTCTTCTTCCCATGCAAATGAGTGCGAATGGCCAATTATCCGCGACCATAGGGCAAAAGCGCCAAAACCGCGTCCCATGATCGCAATTCATGCCGAAAGTGACAGAATCCAGGATTTTTTATAACATAGGTCGCGCTGCATGGCGAAGATAGACCAGCAATTGTTGTAGCCACGCATGCTCCAGCCAACTTCAGAACCAGTGCAACGCTGAGTGCCCAAACACGCCATGACGAAAATTCCAACCACTCAATCCGAATCAGCCGCCGACTTCATCGACTTTGGCCTTGGCAACCCGGCGCCTGACCTGTTGCCGCGCACACTCATGCAGAAGGCCGCGGCCTACCGTCTTGACCAGAACGACACCACCCTGCTGCAATATGGAGCGGAACAAGGGGACGGCTACTTCAGGCTCGCCTTGGGCGATTTGTTGACCCGGCGCTATGGCTTTGTGGTCGGCATGGACGATCTCTTTGTCACCGGCGGCGCTTCGTTGGGTCTTGACCTGATCTGCACGCTTTACACACAACCAGGCGATGTCGTCTTTGTCGAGGAACCCTCCTATTTCCTGGCGCTACGCATCTTTGCCGACCACCACCTGCGTGTGGTCAGTATCGCCACCGATGCGCATGGGCTGGACGTCGATGCGCTGGCCGCTGCATTGGCGCATCACAAGCCTGTGCTGCTCTATACGATCCCCACCTATCAGAATCCGTCGGGGGCCACGCTGTCGCTGGAGCGCCGGCAACGGCTGGTCGCGTTGAGCCAGCAACATGGCTTCCTCGTCGTGGCCGACGAAGTCTATCATCTGTTGAGCTATGGTGCGCCGCCCCCGCCGCCCTTGGCAAGTTTTGTGGATAGCGGCACGGTGTTGTCGCTCGGCTCATTCTCCAAAATCCTGGCGCCGGGGTTGCGGCTGGGGTGGGTGCAGGCGGCGCCGCCGCACCTGCACCGTCTGGTGCAGAGCGGCCTGCTCGACAGCGGCGGCGGGCTCAACCCATTCACTTCGGGCCTGGTGCGCGTGGTGCTTGAGCAAGGATGGCAAGATGAATACCTGGGGCGCCTGAAGCGCACCTACACGGGACGTGTGGCTGCGTTGCGCACGGCATTGCACGCGGCGCTGGGCGACCGGGCGACTTTTGCCGAGCCAACCGGCGGGTACTTTTTCTGGGTGCGCCTACCGGAGTCCCTGGATGCCGAGGCATTGTTGACCCGCGCCGCGTCCCACAAGGTCGGTTTTCGTCCAGGCGTACGCTTTTCGAGCCGCGGTGAATTGCGCAACTACGTCCGGTTGTGCTTTGCCTTCTACGATGACGATACACTCACCGAAGGGGCAGACCGTCTAGCGCAGGTCGTGCATGCGGCGTTGTCGCACACACTATAACCGCCATCCCAAAAGAAAGCGAGCGAACATTGCCTACTATCATTGAAGATATCCGCGCTGCGCTGGGCGACGATGCGGTCTTGGTGGGTGACGCCGTCGGCGCACGCGCCACGAGTTGGATCGACCCTGCCCCGCTGCAGGCCAAAGCCATCGTGCGGCCGCGCACCACCGAGGATGTCGCTATCGTGCTCCGTCTGTGCCAACGCGCCGGGCAGTCTGTCGTCACCCATGGCGGATGCACCAACCTGGTCGAGGCAACCCATACGACGCCGGATAATGTGGTGCTGTCGCTGGAACGCATGCGTGCGATCGAACGCGTGGACTCCGCCAGCCGCACGCTGACGGTGCAAGGGGGCGCCGTGCTGCAGCAGGTGCAGACCGCCGCCGCGGCCGCCGGGCTGCTCTTCCCGCTTGACCTGGCCGCGCGGGGGTCAGCGACCCTCGGCGGCTGCGCGGCTATGAACGCCGGCGGTGTGCGCGTGCTGCGCTATGGCGTCATGCGCGATCTCGTACTGGGACTGGAAGCGGTGCTGCCGGATGGCACGATCATTTCGTCCATGAACCGAATGCTGAAGAACAACGCTGGCTATGATCTGAAACACCTCTTCATTGGCAGCGAGGGCACGCTGGGCGTGATTACACGGCTCGTGCTGCGTCTGCTCTCTGGGCCACAAAGCGTCAACACGACGCTGGTCGGGCTGTCCAGCTTCGCCCAGGTCGTTGCGCTGCTCGATCTCATGCAGCGCCAGTTAGGGGGCACATTGGCGTCCTTCGAAGTGATGTGGAATGAGTATTATCGGCTGACTACCACGCCGCCGGCGCTCTCCACACCGCCGCTACGCCAGGACTTTCCCTTCTATGTGTTGGCGGAAACGCTGGGCGCCGAACCCGATCTGGACCGCACCGAATTTGAATGGGCGCTCGAACATGGCCAAAAATCCGGCATCTTTGTCGATGCGGTGATCGCAGCCAATGCGCAGCAACGATTGGCTCTGTGGCATCTGCGTGAGGACTCCGAGCAGATTGAGCGACAGCATCACCTGACCTTTGGCTTCGATGTCAGCCTGCCGATTGTCGAGATGCCGGCCTATGTCAACACCGTGCGCAGCGAACTTGAACAGCACTTCGGCGCGGGCACTTGCTGCTGGGTCTACGGCCATCTGGCGGATGGCAATCTGCACGTCAACGTCTGGGCGCCCACCCTGTTGCCGGCCGACCGCAGCACGGTCGAGGCCATTGTCTACACACCTCTACGCACTTGTGGCGGTTCCATTTCCGCTGAGCACGGCATTGGGCTTGAAAAGAAAGCGTACCTGGCCTGGAGCCGATCCGCCGCAGAAATCGAACTCATGAAGCAACTGAAGCGAACGTTGGACCCCAAGTCGATCCTGAACCCTGGTAAAGTGTTCGATCTATAACGCAGAAAGGATTCCTGGATGCACCCTGACCCACAATTGCTCATTTTTTCCGCCCAGGCTGGCGCCTATCAGCGCCTGATTGGGGACGCACTTCCCGATCTACCGGTGGTAGCGACAACTTCGGCGGCAGAAGCCCGCACCCTTGGCGCCACTTGCCCACTTGTGCTCGGTGATCCAGGGCTGGTACGCCAGATCTTGCCCGACCTCGTCGCGCTGCAGTGGGTGCAGTCGACCTGGGCCGGCATCGACACGCTGCTGGATCCGAAGCTGCGGCGCGACTATATCCTGACCAACGTGCGCGGCATTTTTGGCTCTGCGATTGCCGAATATGTGATTGGGTATGCGGTCATGCACCAACGGCTTGGCTGGCAGCGCTTCAGGGCGCAGCAACAGGGGTGCTGGGATGCCACGCCCCCGGGTATGCTGCGTGGCAAGACGATGGGCATTCTTGGCGTTGGCTCGATCGGTGCCTTCCTGGCGGAAACGGCGAAGCGCTTCGGGATGCATACGTTGGGGTATACAAGCCACAGCCGCGATTGTCCATTTGTCGACCGTTACTTCCATGGCGTCGAGATCTACGCGTTTGCCGCCGCCGCGGATTACCTGGTCTGCACGCTGCCCAATACCCCCGCAAGCCGTCACCTGGTCGACGCAGGGGTGTTTGCGGTCATGCCGGCGCATGCGGTGTTCGTCAATGTCGGGCGCGGCAGTGTCGTGGACGAGCAGGCGCTCGTGGAGGCATTAGAACACGGTCGTATTGGCGGCGCAATCCTGGATGTATTTGAGGAGGAGCCTTTGCCACCCGACCACGCACTGTGGAAGTTGCCAAACGTGATCGTGACCTCACATACGGCCGCCCTCAGTTTCCCCGAGGATATCGCGCCGCTGTTTGTCGACAACTACCGGCGCTGGGTGGCGGGCGCCACGCTGCGCCACGCGGTTGACTTCGCACGCGGGTACTGAGTATGTAGGGCGATTTGCCAAATCGCCCTACAAAAAAAAGCGGGAAGCCTCGTGGGGCGATTTGCCAAATCGCCCCACGAGGCTTCCCGCTTTTTTTTGAATCGTTACCTAGCCGTTCCGAATGTCCAAGAAGGTCTTTGCCTGCCGGATCCAACTGGCGAAGTCCGGTTCAAGCGGCTTGCGCGCCTGAACGATGGCGGCGAGGCGCTCTTCACTGGTGTTGACCAGATCCTGGTAGGTGCGGATGCCCGCATCGTACAGACGCTGCTCAAACACCTTGCCAATGCCTTGGATCGGCTCAAAATCATCCGGTATCTGACCTTCCCACAAGAGGCCAACACCATCCGATCCCTCCGCCAACCGTCGCGCGTCGGCGCGCGCTTCGTCGAAGTTCAACGCCAACTTCTGCATCTCGGTGAGTTTTAGGATGAGTTGCAGGTCGTCGTCGGTCAGGTGCGCAACTTCCCAGAAGGTGCCGGCGCCGGCACGATAGAGCCGTTGCTCGTAGGCCGAGCCGATGTGCTTGACCTCTGTCAGATCCTGCAGCGTCGACGTGGTCTGCGGTTCGACGCCTAGGGAGACTGCCGCTGCCCGGGCCGCTGCCTTGAAGTCGCTGACCGTCTTGGGTGGCGGCGGGGTCGTGATCGCCGTCAACCTGGTCTGCGCCTCGTTCAGTTCACTGTCATGCGCCTGGAGTTGCACCTGCACGGCATCGCGGTCGGCCATGGTGGTATCGAGTTGCTCTTTGAGCGCAGCGAACTCGGCCTTTAGCGCGTCCAACTCACTTGTCCGGCTCTGCAGTTCTGTCTCCAGATCGACCTTGGCCGACTGCAGGTCGGTGGCCTGCGCCTCTGTGGTCTCTTTGGCCACTACACTCTGCGTGAACTGGGTTTCGAGGTCAGCCTTGCTGGTTGACAGCGTATCCAGTTGTTCTTGCATGGCAGCAAGCTGCGCGTTGGCATCCTTGAGCGCCATCTGTTTCTTCTGGATCGCGCCAGCCACCGCTGCCACGCCGGCCACTTTCACGACCGGCGGTGCCTCTTGCGCACCATCACCATCACCAGCGCCGGCATCGGTTGCCGCTTCACGGTCGGGCGCCAGCGTCACGCTACCAAGTCGTTGGGCGACGCTCTGTTGCGAATCTTCGTTGCCGGCGTCGAAGGCCGCGCCTAGCTCGGTGAGATCATTGTTCAGGTTTTCCAGATCGGCTTCCAGTGCAAGACGGGCCGATTCGGCTTCGTTGAGTTTAGCCTGCAAGTCCGCCATCTTCTGGTCGAGCATCTGGATTTCTTCGTCACGCTTGGCCAGTTCCGTCTCCAGATCGACCTTGGCAGACTGCAGGTCGGTGACCTGCGCCTCTGTGGTCTCTTTGGCAGCCACTGTCTGGTCCAATTGGGTTTCGAGGTCGGCCTTGCTGGCTGACAGCGCATCCAGTTGCTCTTGCATGGCGGCAAGCTGCGCGTTGGCATCCTTGAGTGCCATTTGCTTCTTCTGGATCGCGCCAGCCACCGCTGCTACGCCGGTCACTTTCACGACCAGCGCCGCCTCCTGCACCCCATCACCAGCGCCGGCCTCCGCAGCATCTGCACTGGCAGCGCCGGCATCGGTTGCCGCTTCACTGTCGGGCGCCAGCGCTACGCCAACAAGCCGCTGGGCGACGCTCTGTTGCGAATCTTCGTCGCCCGCGTCGAAGGCCATGCCTAGTTCGACGAGATCATGGTTCAGATTGTCCAGATCGGTTTCGAGCGCGAGGCGGGCGGATTCGGCTTCGGTAAGTTGGGCCTCCAAGGCGGTCGTTCGCTGGTCGAGTGCCTGGATCTCTTCGTCGCGCTGCGCCAGGTCTGCCTCGAGCAGCACCTTGGCCGCTTTGACCTCGTCCAATTCCGTTTGCAGGGCAGCAATCTGCTGGCCGAGGCTATCCAGTTCGCTTGCACGCGTGGCAACATCGCTTTGGAGCGCGTGAATCTGCGCCGTGGCGTCGGCAATCTCCACATCCTTCGACTGAAGATTGGTTTCGAGATCGTCCCTTTGCGACGTGAGGGCGCCGATTTCGTCTTCCAACTCGCCGATGCGTGCATCGGCGCTTTCTACGGCGTCCTTGTGACGCTTGAGCAGCTCGCCCACGGCGGCGGCGCCAGCCACAATAGCGGCCACCGGCGCGACCGCGACCGGGGTGGCCGCAACGGCATCCGTTGGCGCTTGCGCGGCATCCACGGCGTCCATGGGGGCGTCAGGGGCAACCGCGTCGACGGCGGCAGGGACTGCGTCCGTCACCGCCACCACTTCACCATACTCGGCCAGATAAGTGGCGAGTTGGTCGTTCACCTGCTGCAGCGTCCCTTCGAGTTCGGCGCGGGTGGCCTGCGTCGTGTCAAGGTCACTTTGTAGCGCCGCTAACTTCAGGGTCGTGCCGTCCAGGTCAGCCGTGCGGCTGCCAAGGTCGGCTTGCATCGCCTGCAGTTGTGCCTCGAAATCGGCCAGGTTCTCGCTCTTCGCCGCGAGTTCACTGGCGATCCCACTCTTGCTGGCAGCCAGTTCGGCCGCTTGGGCCTGGACTGCCGCTAACTGTGCCTGTGCGGCGGCGAACGCGTCTGCCTTGCTGCGCACCACTGTGGAAAGTGCGGCGGCGCTGGCCGCAAGCAAATTGAGCGTGGATTGCTTGGGCGGTACAGCGACCGGCGCCTCAACCACTGGCGTCACCGCCACTTCCGTGGCCGGCACAGCCGATACGCTGGCGTCGACCACCGCGGCGGTCGCTACTTCAGCCGCCGGGGCGGCGCCATCCGGTGTCGGGGTGGCATCGGCAGGCCCAGTCGCGACGGGTGCTGATACGCTTTCCGCGGTCGATTCGTCACTGCCGTCGCCGTAGGTGACGGCCAAGTCGTGCAGGTCAATGGCAATCTGCCTGACCTGGTCATCGAACCTGGCCTGATTCAGGCCGCTGATTTCCATGTCCGCTTCCAGGCTGCTGGAGCGCAGGCTAAGGGCGTCGAACTTGACGCTGCGGTCGCGAACTTCATTCTGAAACTGCTCAAGCTTGCCCTGGGTGTCGGCCAACACCTGATCTTTTTCGGCCAGGCCAGACTCCAGGCTGCCTTTCTCGGTGCTCAAGAGCTCGACTTGCTGCTCAAAGCCGGCAATCTTCTCCTTTTTGCGCTTGAAGACCGCTACTGCGGCCGCCACACCGGCGGCCAGCTTGGCCATGCCCTGCTTGACCGGTGATTCGACGACGACCGGCTCGACCGGTGCTTCCATCACGGGTGCTGTCTCAACATCTGGTGCTGTTTCAACACCCGGTGCTGCTGCCGGCGCCGGTGCTGCTGCCGGCGGCGGGGCGCCTTCAGCCGTCATTGCCGCCGATTCTACTGTGGTCTCGGCAACATCGACAGGTGCTACTTCGACGACGTCTTCAGCAGCAATCGGTTCCAGGTCGCCGCTCAGGGTTGCAAGCCGGCTCACCAGGTCGTCTACTTCGACGCCATACCCCAGCACCTGGTCTTGCAGTGCAGCCTTGGCCGCCGCAGTTGCGTCCAGTTCGGCCTGGAGCGCAGCCTGCTGGCTTGTCGCGTCGACCAGCGCAGTGTCGCGCAACGCAAGCTGTGCTTCGAGATCGGCCTTGGTGGCAGACAGGCTGTCAATCTCAGCCTGCAGCTCATCCAGATTCGCCTGCAACTTCTTGCTTTGCACCGTGAGTTCATCCAGTTCGGCCAATCGTTCGTCCAGCCGGTCTTGGATCTCGGCGGCCAGCGCACGGTCAGCCACCTCGGCCGTCGTTTCCTCTTCAGCGCTCTGGATGAAGCCCACCGGCGCCATCATTGGGAGCGCACGGGTGGCGGCCGATGCCGCGTAGGTATCAAACTCGCCGGAGTCGGTGGCGGTCAAGTCGGAGAGACGGTTGAGGAGCAACTGATGTTCGCGGTTGCGCCGTTCGAGCGAAGTAGCCAGCTCAGCGCCGGCGGCAGTCAACGTGCTCAAGTTGCGGCGCAGGTATTCGGCCTCGGTGCGCGAGTCGGCTACGACGACGTCGCGCTCATGTAGGGCAGCCACGACCCGTTCGGGATTGCCCGCCAGTGCGGCATACTCTTCGCGCTTGGCAGGGGTCAATTGCGGCCGCAGCGCGGCTTGCACGGACATGCGGGCGGTGGCGGCGCGTGCGAGGTCAACCTCGCGCCGCAGCGATTCGACTTGGGCCGTCAGTCCCTGCACCTCGGCGGAGTAGTCGGGCGGCGGTGCTGCCAGCATGGTCGCAGCCGCCGCGGCGGCGGCAACCGCTTCCGCTTCCTCCAACTTGGCAGCCAGATCCGCCACCCGTGTGCGCGTCGACGAATAGGCGTCGCGGGTGTGGCCAAGCTCAGACTCGAGCAGCAGACGATCGGAATGTTGGCTATCGATCTGCGTCTGCAGGCGAGCAATTTCAGCGCCGGCGTCGCTCAAGCCCGTCTCAGAGTTTTTGAGCATGGCGGTCAAGTTGCCGTTGTCTATACCCAATTTCTCGGCCTTGGCCTGCTGTTCCTTGAGCTGACCTCCCAATTTGGAGATCGCGCGTGTGCGGTCATCGACCGTGCGCTGGAGCGAATGCGCGCTGGCTTCGGACTCCTCAAGGGCGCGTTTGGGCCCACTGCGCCCGGCGAACCAGGCGAAGATGAAACCCAGGATGAAGGCCCCCACCAGGTATAGGATTTGCGTGGTTTCCATTGCCTATCTCCTCCCGGAGCGGGCCGGGTCAGCCGGCTGCCTGGTTAGACTTGAGGGTGTTGAGTTCGCTCATCAGCTCGGCGATGCGGGCATTGGCCGTAGTGACCTGATCCTCTTTCATCTTGATCATGGTGGAGGTCAGCACGGCCATTTCGCCGGCCACGTCGCCCCGTGCACTCTGCAGCCGGTTTTCCAACTCCGCCTTGATGCTGTTGAGCGCCGCCACATCGGTGCGGAGGCTGGAGAGTTCGGCCTGCGCCGCGGTGAAGGAGGCTTCCCGATCTTCGAGGGCACGCTGTAGGTTGACCGCGCGCTGGTATGCCTCGTTCAATGCCGCATCTTTGGTCGACAAGGAGTGCAATGCACTGTCGGAGTTGGTGCGGACGGCAGCCAGTTCGGCGGCGATGCTATCGCGATCCATGGTCAACTCGGCAAGCTGGCTGGTGACCGCGGCGAGGTTGCTGCGCAACTGGTCGATTTCGGCCACACCACTGCTCTTGGTCTTGTCAAATTGGTCCTGCAAAAGGGCCAGTTGCATTTTGAGGTCGGCCAACTCGATGTTGCTCGACTGCACATCGGCTTCCATAGCCGCTTTTTCGTCGCCGAGCCTTTGCAAGTCGGCCTGTGCACCCGTAAGTTGTTTGCGCACATCGCCAAGCGTGCTCTCCGTGCTGGCCGCGGCGGCCTTTGCCGAATCAAGCTGCTTGCGCGTGTCGACCAGATCGCGCTCTGTTTTGCGCGACTTCGACTCGAGCTCGGCAAGCTGGGCCTCATACTCCCCGTTTTTGCGCCGCGGCGAAAGTCCCGTCAGCAGCCAGCCCAAAATGAAACCCAGCACCAAGGCGATAACCAGAGGCATCCAATACGTGGATACCCACTGCATGTTCAGCCAGTCCATGTGTCCTCCCAGAAACAAGTACGTTGAATTGAGGATTGTTGTCCACGTGCGGCGGGCGCCTTACAAAGCGCCGCTCGCGTCGCGGTCTTCGATTGCCAATAGCGTTCACGTAAGAAAGGTGGGTACAGTCTTCCTATGGGTACCTAGTTTCTGACAATTCTTCTGTAATGTCAAGCTGCACTTCGTCGGTTCAACCATCAGGCGCCTGCGCAAACGCAAGTGGTCGGGTTCACGCAACTGGGGTAGAATGGCAGGGGATCGCCTATGACTGTTCAAAAGGAGAATCTACCATGCTTACGCGTACTTTGTCGGTGCTAGTCGTAATTGTGGCGCTGTTAGCGCCGACGGCCTTTGCTGCGGCACAGCAAGCCCAATCCACTCCAACCGCCACGCCTCCCCCCGATCTGCTGATTACCTGGCCGCAGCCAATCACGGAGGTGCACGGGGTGATCAACGTGGTCGGCGTTGCCGAAATTCCCGGCATGGCCTTCTATCGGCTGGAAGCGATCGCACTCAACAGCGATTACAGCGTCCCGGAAAATGCAGCTTGGATCCCGCTCACTACGGACCAGACCACGCCCGTTGCCAGCGGTACGCTTGCTACCATCGACACGACCAGCTTGCCGGACGGTCTCTACGACTTCCGTCTGGCGGCCTTTACCGGCACGATCCAGGCGCCGGGCAAGGAAGCGGATGTAACGACTGGCCCCATCCGTGTCAACAACACGCACAACGGCGGCACCGGGGTGTTGCCCACGCCCGGTCCCACGGCAACGACCGTGCCGGCCGATGGTCCTCCGTCGGTCATCCCTGGCACCGGAGTCCCTGCCGTCAACATCCGAAGCTGCACAAACACCGACAACAATGCCTGTCCCGTGATCGGCTATATCCCTGCCGGCGGCAGTGCGACGCTGATCGGCATCGCCAACGACGGCTCAGGCTGGCTGCAGGTGAGTACCGCCGCCGGTCTCGTCGGCTGGGTGTCGAACACCGTAGTCAACACGCTCGGCAATACAGCCACGGCGCCGCTCGTAGCGCCGCCCGCACCGTTGCCGGCGCCGCCTCCCCCACCTCCCCCGCCGCCGGCGCCCACCGCTCAGCCACCGGCGCCCCCCCCGCCACCGGGAACCGGCAACGTCATTCCCAATGGCATCGGTATCCAGAACAACGTGACGCCGCAGTGCGGCCAGGCCTTCAACGTGCAAATCAACGTGGCCAACGTCGGCAGTGCCGTCGCGGCGCCAGGCGCCATGACTTTGCAGGACATTCATGTCGACGACGGGGCCGTGACCTACACCGCCTACGGTGACTATCCGCAGCTCAACCCCGGCGACAATTATGTGGTCGTGCTCTCACCGGTGATCAGCAGCTATCCCAACACCAATCACGAGTTGATCGCCAGCAACAACGGCCAGCAGGTGACGATGCGCTATACGATGGGGCCGGGCAGTTGTGGCGGGCCGGCGCCCACCGCCACCCCGCCACCGGGTCCCACCCCGACGCGCACGCCCCCACCGGTCAACCCCTTTGCGCCTGGCCAGTGCACGATCCAGCCCAAGGGGGGCGTGCCGTACTATAACTATCCGTTGGGCCAGGTCGTGGGCGGTTCCGACAAAGGCGGGAAATCCTACCCTGCCATCGTGGGCACCAAGGTCAACGGCGATCGCTGGTATCAGTTCAACAACGGCAGCAATCTATGGGTGCGTCAGCAAGACATCAATAACCTGCCGAGCAGTTGCAAGAAATTCTAATTGCGGATGGAAGGGATTTTGAGATAGCGCGGATTCGTCAGAGCCATGCACGTACGTTCGTTAGAGCCACGCACGTACGTAAGTGGGTGGCTCTGACGAATCCGCCGCTCAAGCTGCCATAGTCGTCACGAACCGCCGTCGGCGGTTGGCATCTCAAAGCGATGCCGCGAACCAATCCCCTTGATCTTCACCCCGTAGTAACCACGCACGCGCTCAATCAAAGTATCCCACGGACGCGAGACTTTTGTCGCAGTGTAAGCGAACCCATTCTGCTACCCTATAACCAGTTCCGTGATCTTGTCTGCCGGCGCACCGTCTGTCCAAGGAACACGCTTATATGCCCAACGTGCCATTACCGCGCATCGTGACCGAACGCTGCACGGGCTGCGAGCGATGTGTCCGAGTCTGTCCGGTCGGGGCTTTAGAGCAGGTCGATGGCAAAGCGGCGCTCGTTCATGCCGCACGCTGCACCTATTGCGCGTTATGCGAAGACATCTGCCCGGAGGACGCCATCGCGTTGCCATTCTTGATCGTCTTTGCCGATTCTCAGTAGTCCTACCCACCCACCCAAGGAGAAGTACCATGAAACGACTGATTTCCCTGTTTCTCTTGTTGAGCCTGCTGGCGGGCCTGATGGCGGCGTGCAGCGACGAGGAGTTTACGAATCCGACGCCGACGCAGGTGCCCATCAGCGCGGCGACGACGGCAGGCACCGACGGCAGCGGCAACACCAGCGACACGTCGGGCGGCAGTGGCTTGCCATCCGAGGTGATCGATATTGCCAACAGCCGCGGCCTTACCCCGGCCGACATCCGTGCGGCTATGATGACCTACACCCCCAGCGGCAAGATGGACGAGTATTACCTCTTCTCGTCCGGTGGCCAATCGGGCAATGTGGTGGTGATTGGCGTGCCCTCCATGCGCATTCTCAAGAATATCGCCGTCTTTACACCGGAAGCCTGGCAGGGCTATGGCTATGGCGACGTAGGCACCGAAAGCGTGCTCGACGGCGGCAACGTCGACGACACCAAGATCCGCATGGGCGACACGCATCATCCGGCCTTGAGCGAGACCAACGGCGACTATGACGGCCAGTTCTTGTTTATCAACGACAAGGCTAGCGCGCGCGTGGCCGTGATCGATCTGCGCGATTTTGAGACAAAGCAGATCGTGAAAGACCCGAACCTGATCAACAACCATGGGTCGTCGTTTGTGCCGCCCAACACCGAATATGTGATCCAGACCAGCCAATATGCCACGCCGCTCGGCTGGGAATATGCACCGATCAGCGAATACAAAGAGAAGTACCGCGGCCTGATCACGATGTTCAAGTTTGATCGCGAAAAGGGTCGTATCGACCTTGACAACTCCTTCAGCATCGAAATCCCGCCCTATTGGCAGGACCTGTGCGACGCCGGTAAACTGGTCTCGGACGGCTGGGGTTTCTGTAACAGCTTCAACAGCGAACTGGCTACCGGCGGCATCGAATCAGGCAACCCGCCCTTTGAGGCTGGTGTGAGCCAGCGCGACACCGACTACATGCACATCTTTAACTGGCGCAAGGCCGCCGAGGTCGCCGAGCAGGCTGGCAAGACCGAAGTCATCAACGGCATGCGCGTCATTCGCATCCCGACCGCGGTCGCAGAGGGCATCCTCTTCCTGGCGCCTGAACCCAAGAGCCCACACGGCGCCGACGTGACCCCCGACGGCAAGTATATCACCGTGGCTGGCAAGCTCGACCCACATGTCACGATCTACTCTTTCGACAAGATCCAGAAAGCGATTGCCAGTAAGAATTGGACGCTCGACGACTTCGGCATCCCCATTCTCAACTTTGACGACGTTATGCTGGCGCAGGTCGAACTGGGCCTCGGACCGCTGCACACGCAGTATGACGACAAGGGCAACGCCTATACGAGCCTTTTCCTGGACAGCGCCGTGGCCAAGTGGACATTGGGCGGCGACGATCCGGCCGGTTACAAGCTAGTCGAGAAGTTGCCCGTGCAGTACAACATCGGGCACATCTCCGCCGCCGAAGGCGATACCGTCAGCCCCGACGGCAGGTATCTGGTGGCGCTCAACAAGTGGGCCGTGGATCGCTTCCTGCCCGTCGGTCCGCTCAAGCCGCAGAACGAGCAGTTGCTCGACATCGGCAGCGACACCATGAGCGTGATCTACGACATGCCCATGGGCATTGGCGAACCGCACTATGCGCAGATGATCAAGGCTGACAAGATCAAAGCGTGGGAAGTCTATCCGGAGGTCGGCTGGGATCCAACCACACAATCGCCATCCGAGTTTGCCACCATGCCAGGTGAAGAGCGCATCGTGCGCGACGGCAACAACGTGGAGATCTTCATGACGGCCGTGCGCTCGCACTTGAACCCGGAACACGTCACCCTCAACAAGGGTGACAACGTGACCTGGCATATCACCAACATCGAGACAGCGCCCGACGCCACGCATGGGTTTGATCTTGGCGGCCAAAATCTCAGTTTGAGCATCGAGCCGGGCGAGACCGCCACCTTCACGTTCGTCGCCAATAACGACGGCACGTACGCCTATTACTGCACTGAGTTCTGCTCGGCGCTGCATCTGGAGATGATGGGCTACATGATGGTCAGCCCGGAGCCAGCACCGTAGGCTGAACAGGCAGAGTGGTGAAGCAGGCGGGTGCCTGCCGCACAGACCGTGCGTTGCACCGGCGTGCTTCACCACTCATCACGCATCATCACGCATAGGAGAGGATCTACCATCAATGTCAGGCGATCTCGAAAAAATTGTGGGACCCCGGCTCACGGCCGACGAATTCAACGCCCATCGTGGCCGCTATCTGCTGCCGACGCTGCTCTTTGTGGCGGCGGCCGTCCTACTGATCATCTCAATCTACCGGCCGTGGTGGCGTCTGAAACTGGAGGCGCCGCAGTACCCACGGGGGCTGTACGTCACGGCCTATGTTAACAAGATGACGGGCAACGTGCAGGAAATCGACGGGTTGAATCACTACATAGGGATGCGCCCACTGGCGGAAGCGGCGGAATTTGAGCGCTCAATCTCGATCATCGGCATTATCGTCGTCTCGCTCCTGATCCTGGCGGCCGTCTTTGTCCACAACCGATGGGCGGCGCTGTTGGCCTTGCCGGCGCTCTTCCTGCCCGTAATCTTCCTGGCCGATCTGCAGTTCTGGCTCGCCAACTTCGGCCTCAACCTGGACCCGACGGCGGCGCTCTCCAGCAGCATCGATCCCTTTGTGCCGCCGGTGCTGTGGGTGGGCCGGATCGCCCAATTCAGCACAGTGCCGCGCGTGTTGAGCGGTTTCTGGCTCGCCGTATGGGCATCGGGGCTGATCGGGGTTGGGCTGTTCTTTCACCGGCGCGCCTACAAGCCGCTGGTGGACGCCCAGGCGCATGCCGCGCCGGAAGCACCGGAAGCGACAGGAGTGTAGGGGTGACCATGCCTGCTGATCGTCCATTTGCCGTCTTTTCTGCCATACTGATCGGCGCCTCAGTGGCCACGTTGGCGCTCTGCGCGACGGCGCGGGCCCAGGCGCAGCCATTTGACCTGGACGCGGCCATCGCGGCCGCCCAACCGGGCGAGACCCTCACGGTGCCCCCAGGCGTCTATCCGGGCAACCTCGTCATCGACAAGCCGCTGACTCTCGAAGGCATCGGCATGCCGGTGATCCAGGGTGAGGCGACGGGGGACGTCGTACAGATCAATGCCCCCGATGTGACAATGCGGGGCTTTGTGGTGCGCGGCGGTGGCATTTCGCTGGACGACGAAAACTCGGGCATCACCGTGGGTGGCAAGCGCGCGACGTTGGAAAATAACCACATAGAAGATTCGCTCTTTGGCATCTATCTCCACAACGCCCCGGACAGCGTGTTGCGCAACAACGTGATCAGCGGCAAGGCGCTCGATATTTCGCGCCGGGGCGACGGGTTGAAAATTTGGTATAGCGCCAACACGCTGGTCGAAGGTAACACCGTGCACGACGTGCGCGACACCGTTATCTGGTTCTCGCCCGGCGTGACCGTGCGCGGCAACCTGATGGAAAACAACCGCTACGGGCTTCATTTTATGTCCACAGATAACCACCTGATTGAGGACAATATCCTCCGTCATAATTCGGTGGGGATCTATTTGATGTACGGCGACAACTATGATCTGCGCCGCAACTTGCTCTTTGACAACCGCGGCCCTTCCGGTTATGGCCTGGGGATCAAGGAGATCAACAACGGCAACTTCGATGGCAACCGTATCGTCGCCAACCGTGTGGGCGTGTACACTGACATGTCGCCGGTCAATCCTACCGGCAAGATCGCGTTCCACAACAACTTGTTTGCCTACAACGACATCGCCGTGACGCTGCTGCCCGGCACCAAACGCAATACCTATTCGGAAAATGTCTTTCTGGAAAACAATGAGCAGATCGCCGTGGCCGGCGAGGGCGACATCCTGCAGAACGACTGGGCCGTCAATGGCCGCGGCAATTACTGGAGCGACTACAACGGCTTTGACGCCAATCACGATGGCGTCGGCGACCTTGCCTACGAAACCAAGAGCCTGTACGAGAATCTGATGGACACGCAGCCAGGTCTGCGCCTCTTCCAGTTGAGCCCGGCGGCCAATGCCCTGGACCTGGCGGCCAAGGCCTTCCCGATCTTTCAGCCGCAGCCCAAGATGGCAGACCCCCATCCGTTGACCGTGCCACCGGCCTTGCCGCCTGTGCGTGGCCTTGCGCCGTCGCCGGTGGCAGAAAACGCGCTGATAGCGCTGGCGCTGGTGGCGATCTCTCTGCTGGTGCTTTTGGCGGGCACCGGCAGATTGACTGCAGTAGCAACCGCGATCGCCATGTTCCATCGGGACGCCTGAATTTCGATGACACAAATTGAAGAAGATAACCCATGATTACGTTTTCGCATCTCACCAAGCAATTTGGGGCCTACAAGGCGGTCGACGATCTGAGCTTTAGCGTCGAGCCGCATGAAGCCGTGGCGCTGTGGGGACCGAACGGCGCCGGCAAGACGACCGTCATCAAATGCTTACTCGGCCTGTTGCAGTACAAGGGGCAAATCACCGTCAACGACTTCGATGCCCACCGCCAAGGCCGCGCCGCGCGCGGCCAGATTGGCTACGTGCCGCAGGCCCAATCATTTTATGACGACATGGGCACCCTGGAAATGACGCAGTACTTCGCCCGCCTCAAGCGTGCGCCGGCTGGTGACCCGCGGCGACTGCTCGACCAGGTCGGGTTGGGCGAACACCTGCAGAAAAAGGTAGGCGCGCTCTCCGGTGGCATGAAACAGCGGCTGGCGCTGGCACTGGCGTTGCTTGGCGACCCGCCCGTGATGGTGATGGACGAACCGACCTCAAACCTGGATGCGGGGGCGCGTGATCAGTTGCTGCACCTGCTGGCCGCGGTCAAGGCGGCAGGCAAGACCATTATCTTCACCTCGCATCGCGTGGAAGAGATCGAAACGCTGGCGGATCGGGTGCTGGTCATGGAGCGCGGTCAGGTGCGCTTCACGTGCAGCGCCGCCGAGCTGCCCGGCAAGCTGGGCTGGCGCTCACAGGTGAAACTGCGTTTGCCCGCGGAATCGCTGGATCGTGCGCTCGGCATCCTGCGCGCCGGCGGGTTTGACGTCCGCCGCAATGGGGTCGGCGTGATCGTCGACGTGGCCCACGGTGACAAGGCACGGCCGATCCATGTGTTGAGCGCGGCGGACATTCAGGTGACGGATTTTGTGCACTTGACGGACGTTGAGGGAGAGTGAACGGGTGAGGGGGGTGAGAGGGTGAGATTGAAAACTGTTTGGACGCTGGCACAGAAAGAGATGCGCGATGCGTTGCATAACCGATGGTTTGTCCTATACACACTGGCGTTTGTGGGGTTGTCGTTGGCATTCTCGTATATGGCGCTAGCAGGGGCGGGGATCGCCGGGTTTGCCGGGTTTGGGCGCACGGCCGCCAGTCTGATCAATCTGGTGCTGCTGATCGTGCCGTTAATGGCGCTGACGATTGGCGCGCAAAGCCTGGCGGGCGAGCAGGAGCATGGCACGCTGGCCTACTTGTTGGCGCAACCGGTGACGCGATTGGAAATCTTCGGGGGCAAGTACCTGGGGCTGCTGCTGAGCCTGTTGGCGTCGCTCACGCTGGGCTTTGGGATCTCGGGGTTGGTCATGGCGCTCAACGGCGGCGGCGCCAGCAATCCAACGGCTTACGTGCGCCTGGTATGGCAGACGTTTCTGCTTAGCCTGACCATGCTGAGCGTGGGTTTCCTGATCTCGGCGCTGACCAAGCGCGCCGGGGTTGCGATTGGGATCGGCCTGTTTCTGTGGCTGACCTTTGTCTTCTTGGGCGACCTGGGCCTGATGGGCACCGCGATCGCCATGCGCGTGCCCATCGACGAGTTGTTTCTACTTTCGCTGAGCAACCCGCTGCAGGTATTCAAAATGTCGGCGGTGCTGGACATCAACCGGACGCTTGACATTCTGGGACCGGCCGGTATCTACGCCTTGCAGGAGTTTGGCCGTGCGCTACGCTACGTATTCCTGGCTGTGATGGCGCTCTGGATTATCGTGCCCGCCACGTTGGCCTATTGGCGCTTTGCAAATCGGAACGACTTTTAGTATGGACAAACCGACTATGCGACACTTACTAACCATCAGCATCCTGCTTGTCCTGTCCCTGACGGCCTGCACGGCCCGCGCCTCGCAACCCACCCCGCCTGAGATCCACTATGGCGAGGACATCTGCACTGAATGCGGCATGATTATCAGCGAACCACGCTTCGCCGGTTCATACGCGATCGAGCAAGAGCCGGGCCGCTTCGAGTCTTTCATCTTTGACGACATCGGCGACATGCTGGCGCACATGCACAAGAATCAGACACTCAAAGCCGTCGGCTGGTGGGTGCACGACTATACCAGCGAGGAGTGGATCGACGCCAATAGCGCCCTTTATGTGATGAGCGACCAAATCAAAACGCCCATGAACCATGGCATCGCGGCTTTTTCCAGTGAGTCCGCAGCCACTACGTTCGCTGCGGGTATCGGCGCCAAGGTGTTCAACTGGGATGAACTGCGTATCGAAAATGCGTTGGCGGAGCACAATCCTTAGAAAGTGGATGAGCAGGATCGGAGGCACTGATGGATCTTTTTGCCGGGTTCAACGGTTATGGCAAAGCTACACCGTGGAGTATCAGCGGGCTGGACCCGCTGCCCGAGGAGGAATGGAAGCGCATGCTGGCGTTTCTGAGCCTTGGTGACGATGAGGTTGCGGCAATGCTCACCACGGTCGAGGCACTCTTCAAACGCGGGCACGAGCTGGTCACCGGTACCTATGACTACTTGCTCCAGAACAGCGAAACCGCCGCCATTCTGGGGTGGGAAGGCGGCGCCGACCCACAGCATCTGTCCGAGCGCCGCCGATTCTTCACCGTGTGGCTGGCGCGGCTGCTGGGTATGGATTTCAGCACCGACTTGGCACACTATCTCTTTCGCGCCGGGAAATTTCATGCCGCCCATGGTTCGCGCCGCACACACGTGCCACCGGTCTATGTGACCGGGTCGATCAGCTTGGTGAATGCCACTTTCGCCCGCTTTCTGATGGAGGAACTGCCTGGCCATCCCATCATTCCGCGTGCACTGGCCGGTTGGAACAAGGTGCTCAGCCTCCACCTGCACTTGATGCAACTGGGCTATCAGGCGGCACTGGCGATGGATAGCGGTGACTACCCGGTGACCATTTCCCTCTTTGGTCGCATGCGTACCGTCACTGCGGCACAGGAGATCACGATGCGTCTGGCGGATGGCGCCGATGCGCAGACGGCGCTGCGCAAGTTTTTCAATTACTTCCCGCAGGCACGCGCCGAGGTCTTTGACGTCGAGTGGGTGGCCGGTGAACACGACGATGCGCGTGGCACACCGTGGTTCACGGTCAAGCCCAGCTTTGCCGTCAAACCAATGTGGCGCGTGCTGCTCAACGGCAAAGATCTCAGCTTTATTGGGGGGCCAACGGCGCCCGTGCACGCTGGAGATGAGATACACGTCTTTCCGCCCGGCAGATAACAGCAAGGAGCCTACCCTGTCGAATCCAAACTACACTCTGATTGCCGATGTCATTGCCACCATCACGGCCATCCCGCCCGACACCATTGTCAGCCGTACCGTCTACCTTGGAGAGACGATGCGGATCATTCTGTTCGGCTTTGCCCCCGGACAGGAGTTGTCCGAACACACCTCAACCAAGGAAGCGGTTCTGCACTTCCTGCGCGGCGAGGCAACCGTGACCCTGGACGGCGAACAAACCATCGCTACACCGGGCACGGTCATCCGCATGGCGCCTGCGCTGAAGCACAGCGTAGTTGCGCAGACCGAGACGTTGATGTTGTTGACGATGTACGGGAAATAGTGGGACTGTCTGGTTTTGCCAAAGTTGGCGGGCACAAACCTGGCCACTTGGCGGACGTATTTTTGGGGAACCTGGATTACACTAGTTGTTTAGACCGTGCCATCGCAATAGATTGTTGCTCACGGTTGCCCCTGGTTTGATTCCAAACCCATACTCCGCCCTAAGGGGGTCACTATGCAACGGAGCATCGTTTTCTCGTGGACCAGAACCGCAATCGTTTGTTTTGCCATCGGGGTCGCCAGCCTGCTGATTTTGTCGGCGCCCTTCGTCACCACAGTCAAAGCGCAAGCTGAACCGCAGACGCCAGCCGCCGACCAATGGGTCGTGCTCGCCTGGAACGACCTCGGCATGCACTGCTACAACCGCGACTTCCAAGATCTTGCCGTGCTGCCGCCCTACAACAATCTGTGGGCGCAGGTCATCAAAGTCGGGGATCCGCCCCAGATCATCACCACCACCGTGAAAATCGACTATGCGTTCCCGGACAATACCTATTCGGTCGGTAAGTCCAACTTCTGGACCTATGCCAAAGCGCTGTTCGGCGTCGACCTGGCGCCCAATATTGGGTTGACCGGCAAGGGCCTCGCCGGCGCCATGGATGCCAAAAACGACCACTTCACCGCCGAAGGCATCCCCCTCACCGAGTTCAGCGATAGTGCGCCTACCACGGCCGCGCCCTACCAGTTGGCCACCGTGACCGTGCGCGATAGTGCGACCAATGCGGTCTTGGCGCAGACCCGTACGGTGGCGCCGGTGTCCACCGAGATGCACTGCGACTACTGTCATTCCGATGGCGGCGTCGAGAACATCAAGACAGGGAAAGTCGAAACCAACATCTTGACGCTGCATGACAAGGAGAATTTCGAGGATTATCCCAACGGGCACAAGAAGCTGATGGAGAGCCGCCCGGTGCTCTGCGCCGAGTGCCATGCATCTAATGCCCTCGGCACCTCAGGCCTAGGAGACATTCCGAATCTATCCAAGGCCATGCACCGCAAACATGCCGATGCCGATGAAGGCGGTGACATCCTCGATGTTGCCGGCGCAGCGCTCCCGCAGAACTTCTGCTACAGTTGTCACCCTGGACCTGCCACCAAGTGTCTGCGTGATGTCATGTCGGCAAGGGGCATGACCTGCACCGACTGTCACGGCAGCATGCAGCAGGTGGCCAGCAATCCGCAGCCTTGGCTCAACGAGCCACGCTGCGATTCGTGCCACACGGATCCGGAGTATAAACAAGACCAGGTGTTGTTCCGCCTGTCGACTGGGCACGGCGGCGTGCGTTGCGAAGGCTGCCACGACAGCACCCATGCCATTGCGCTCAGTTCGCAGCCAAACGACGCCATCAAATTTGTGGGCTGGCAGGGCCATCCCGGCACCCTGGATACATGTACGGTGTGCCACGCTACCGCCCCGACGCAGCCCGGCCCGCATGGGATTCGTTCCGTGTGGGGAGATAGCTTCCGAGCATTCATGCCTCTCCTGCAGAGAGAACCATAGAGACACGTCAAACAGTGGTGTGAAGGGGAGCTATAGACGGCATTGACGCGAGACTGGGCACACCGTGAGGGTATTCTTGCTAAACCCTCACGGTGTGCCCAGTCTCGCGTCAACTGCGCTCAAGCGCGTTCTTACTTCGTGGCAACCGGGATATTGAAGGCGGCCTTGGTGCGCGGGAGGAGAGCGTAGATCAAGATGATGCCGTTGATCACGATGGACGGCGCCATCTCGGTGAGGGTCGTCGAGCCAATAATCGACACGAGAGCCAGGATCAGGTTCAGCGCCGACAACACGGTCACAAACATCCATCCCTGCGGATCGACATTCCACAACATGCGGAAGACCCAGAGATAGATCAGCACCATGATACCCCACAAGATGGCGCCCAACAGGTCAAACTGAAAGAAATGTACAGGGCCAAAGACTATGGGTGCGATATGGAGCATCTGCAGCGTGTGCCAGGCTGCTACCACGGCAGCCACCAGTGAAAAAATCGCCAGCAGGGTGATGCCAAACGGTCGTTTCTTCATAATTCCTTATCCTCCTTAAAAACAGTTGATTATGCCCTCACACAAATCATACCACATTTTGCTTTCATATGGCACACGATCTTTAGCAGTTTAGCCCAATTACCCCAAACCAGACTCCTCCCGCTGTTTGGCAAAGAAACCGGGCCCGCATACAATACGGATCGTGCATTCTTCGTTTTGCTTCGCATCATCAAACAATCGCTTGATCGATTTCTATGCCAACCAAACGCATCGGCGGCTTTCTGTGCTACTTCGTTTCAGATGATTGTGTGGAACCCCCTCACATTCATCTGACCAAAGGTAAAAAGCGCAACGCACCAGGCGTCAAATTCTGGCTCGATCCCCTGATGGAAGCACATAATCGGGGACTCAATGCAAATGACTTGCGCACTGCACGGCGGATCGTGGAAGAGAATCGTGAGCTATTTCTGGAGATGTGGAATGAGCATTGCAACGATTGAGATTCAACCGCGCGTCTCGAAAGTCGACTTTACTGACGATAAGTTGGCTGTGTTCATTGACGATGGACGTGTTGTGCTTGTGCCCCTGGCGTGGTACCCGCGCCTTCTCCATGCCATGACACCGGAGCGAAATGAATGGCGGGTTTTCGAGGATACGGACGGACGCGATGTGATTTTCTGGGAACAACTAGACGAACTCATTCCAGTCGTTGCCATGCTGTCCGGCACACGCAGTCGCGAGTCCAAACGCTCCGTTGAACGCTGGTTGGCGACACGCAAGGCGGCAGTCGGGGGCTGACCCGCAAACTGTGAAGATACCCGTCCACGAACCACTCGAATTATGGCATGCGGTACCCTATTTGCAGGGGTTGCCTGACGCCGTGATTGGCGACCTGGCAGTCGTTGCCACGCGCCACGTCTATGCCCAGGGCAGCGTCGTCTTCATGGAGGGCGAAGCAACCGCGGGGTTGTTCCTGGTTGAACAGGGCGCCGTGAAGATTTGTCGCTTTGCCGCCGACGGACGCGAACACATTCTGCACCTGGTGCATCGCGGCGATACATTTAACGACGTTTCGGCGCTTGATGGCGGCGAAAACCCGGCCTGCGCCATGGCGTTTAGCGACGCTACGCTGTGGCGTGTGACGCGTCCGGATCTACGCCGCGTGGTCAACCAGCATCCAGCATTGGCCTGGGCCCTGATCGAGAGCATTGCCCGCCGCGCACGCCAACTGGTCGGTATTGTCCAGGATTTGGCCATGCGCAACGTCAAGGGCCGGCTGGCGCGGCTGCTGCTGGATCAGGCTGAAGCGGTCGAACAGGGATCCCCGCCTGAGCCGCTTACCCAAGAGGAAATGGCCAGCCGATTGGGTACCGTACGCGAGGTGGTAGGCCGTGCCCTGCGCAGCCTGAGCGCCGGAAACATCATTGCCTTCAACCGCCAACAGATCGTCATCATCGATCGCGCTCGATTGCAACAAGAAGCTGAAGTTTAACGGACCGAAAACAACCTCACACCGTTTCCAAGGAGATTCGCGATGCCATCCTTTGATCTTTCCCGGTCGACGCTCGAACAACATAGCCTTGACCTGCGCCAGTTTATCGACTTCCGTGCGTCAACGCTGGCGAATGGGGCGCGCAGCATCGATGCCTATAATAGCAGTGGGTTGACCTTGACCTTGCTGCCGGACCGCGGCCTGGACATCTGGCTGGCGGCCTACAATGGCCGTCCGTTGACGTGGATCAGCCAAGGCTCCCCCCATGCGCCGGATTTCGGCGCCCCGTGGCTGCGCCTGTTCAACGGCGGCGTGTTGGTGACGTGCGGTCTGCGCCACGTAGGCCCACCCGAAGCCGACGAACGCAACGGCGACCTACGCGACCTGCACGGTGACTACACCCGGCTGCGTGCATACAATCTCAGCACACATGGCGACTGGCAAGAGGACACCTATACGCTGGAAGTGACCGCTATGGTCGCCGAAGCCGCGCTCTTTGCGGAACAATTGCGCATGACGCGCACCGTGCGCATGACCTTGGGGGAGCCGGCGGTGGAACTGATCGATGTCGTCGAGAATCTCTACGACACCCCGGCGCCCTTTATGCTTCTGCACCATTTCAATTTCGGCTATCCGCTGGTGCAGGAGGGCGTGCAGTTTCACACGGCCTCGGCTATGGTGCGCCCACGCGACATGACCGCCCGCGCCAGCTTTGCGACGTGGGAACAGTATCACGGCGCTATCCCACGGCACTTGGAGGAAGTCTTTTTCCATCAGGTCTACGCAGGCGCCGGCGGCACGGCGATCGCGGCGCTAGCCAATGAGGACTTTGGCCTGCAAGTTGAATGGGACACGACCCATGAGCCTTATCTCACCCAGTGGAAAAACTACCGGCGCGGCAGCTATGTGTGCGGGGTAGAACCGGGCAACTGCGTGCCGGAAGGCCAGAACCGGGCCCGGCGCGCCGGGCGCCTCGTGATGCTCGGGCCGGGCGAAAAGCAAAGTTTCCGCAACAAACTCACTGTGCTGCCCGATGCCGCGGCCGTCGCCGCCATGCGTGCGCGCGTGGCCGCCCAGACCGGCGCAGGGCGCCCGGTCGGCATCGACCTGGCCGATTACGATAGTTAAAGGCAATCAACCCAGCGCATGAATTCATCCAGCGCCAGCCCGCCGTTGCTCGGCCTCGCCTTTATCCACCAGGAACTGAACCTGGCGCCCTTCCCAGCCGCCCCAGACAATCAGTGCAGATAAATTGTCGCTCATACACTCACTCCAGGTTGGCATGGCGGCGCATCATGGCCGCGTTGTTTTGGCCGCGCTGCTCGGCCAGCATGGCGCCCACACAGTCCAGGGTGATCGCCATGGCTTGCTCCAACGCGTTGGCAAGGGGCAGGAGCGTGGGCGTCGAGAGGTCGCTCTTGACCGACCCTGACGGCACGACGACGACCGTCGTAGCCAACTCCGCCAACGGCGTCGTGCGGCTGGAGGTAATCGCCAATACCTGTGCGCCAAAGCCGCTGGCCTTGCGCGCCAGGCTCACGACTGTCTCCGTCCGCCCGCTGCCGGAGAGGGCAATGAGCAGGTCGCCGGCTTCGATGGCCGGCGTCGTGACGTCGCCGACCACGTACGCTTCCAGCCCGACCTGCATCAGCCGCATCGCAAACATGCGCACGATCAGCCCGCTGCGCCCCAGCGCCACGACGAAGACGCGGCGCGCCCCCAGGATGGCCGACACCATGGCGCCGGCGTTGTCGTCATCGATTTGGGCGAGGATGGCGGCGACTTCATCGAGATCGTGTTGAACCCATTGGGAAAGGCGCATGGTCTTTGCTCCGGCAACACTCTATAGACGTGGTGGATCCGCTGAACTGCGGCAAGCATAGATGGATGCAGCGAGCTTTGTATGCTACGCTGTAGTAGTATCCCTGATTTGCCGGCGCACAGCCAATTGCGCACGTGGGTCAAGTGAGATCTGTGCGGCGATGACGCGTCGTCATCTACCCAGGTTTGCCAAGATTGACTTCAAGCCATCAACAAAACGGCGGTCAATATGAATAACCGAATTGTCCTCATCTTCACGATCCTGCTTTCCTGCCAACTGGTGGGCGAAGTTATGACGCGGCTGCTGCGGCTGTCGGTGCCTGGCCCGGTGGTTGGTATGGTGATTCTTTTCTGTGGGCTGGTCGTACGTGGCCATGTACCGCACGACGTAGGTGTCGTGGCCGATGGTCTGCTGCAGAACCTGTCGCTGCTCTTTGTACCCGCCGGCGTGGGGGTGATGTTGCACGCGCGGCTGTTGGCCGACCATTGGCTGGCGCTCTCCGTGGCGCTGGTGTTGAGCGCCATGATCACCCTTGCCATGACCGGTCTGGTAATGACCTGGACCGCACGCCTGATGCCGGGGCAGGGCGAGAAGGCAGGTGTCGAATGATCGCCAGCCCGCAGGAAATCTGGGTCTATCTGGCCGCCAGCCCGCTGCTCAACCTGACCATGACCCTGGCCGCCTATCTTGTGGGCGATTATCTCTTTCGCAAGAGCGGGCATATGGCGATCTTCAATCCCGTACTGATTGCGATTGTGATTCTGGTCAGCATCTTGCTGGCCACCGGTACCTCGTATCAGACCTATTTCGAAGGCGCCCAGTTCGTCCACTTCCTGCTTGGGCCGGCGACCGTGGCGTTGGCGATCCCGCTCTACCGCCAGTTTGACCGTGTGCGCCATTCCGGGCCGGCCATCCTCATCTCCTTGTTGGTGGGATCAGCCACGGCGGTAGTGAGCGCCACCGTGATCACCTGGCTGCTGGGCGCGCCGCAGGTTGTCGTGGCGTCGATTGCGCCGAAGTCGGCCACGACGCCGATTGCGATGGGCATTTCGGAGCAGATCGGCGGCTTGCCTTCACTGACCGCCGTCCTCGTGATCTTGACCGGAATCACCGGCGCCGTGGTGGGCACATCGCTGCTGGGGCGGCTTGGCGTGCGCGAGGCCAGCGCACAGGGGTTTGCACTTGGCCTGGCATCGCACGGCATCGGCACCGCGCGCGCCCTGCAAGTCAGCGAATTGGCCGGCGCGTTCTCGGCACTGGCGATGGGGTTGAACGGCCTGGCGACTTCGCTGCTGGCGCCGCTGCTGCTGAATCTACTGGGGCGGTGGTTCTGGCCCTGAACAAGGCATCAGCATCGAGCAGTTGCGCAAGAAACATGACCTCAGGCCGCAGGTGGCAACGGCAGAGGAAAGTCGCGCGATGAAACCTGCCATATCCGCGGTCTAATTCTCTCTGCTCAATGCCGGAAATGAATGAAGATGCGTCCGAAGTTTTTGTCGTCTTTTTCGACGCGATGATAGAGGGCGCGGATGTTCGGCTGGTTGAGAAAGCGTAGCACGCGCTTCTTCAATTGTCCGCTGCCTTTGCCGGGGATAATCTCCACGAGTTCGATGCGCCGGTCGACTGCCTCCTGGACGATACGGTTCAGTTCGATTTCGATCTTGTCGCCGTGGTTATAGATATCGTGCAGGTCAAGTTTTAGTTTTGCCATGAGGCGTGCTCGATGTGCTCCATCGCGACAACAACGTCGAACCAGAGTATAGCACAGGCGGCTTGTTCAGCGCTGGATTCCGTGATAGATTCCATGCTGTTGACAACTGGTCATTTTTGCATCAGCAACGTGACCGCTTCCACCCAACCACAGTCCAGCAGGTCACGAACCTACAGTCGCCATCTGGGCGCGTAGGTGGTCCATCCGTGACCACAATTCGGTAGGAGTTCATCATGCGGGAAGTACAAGCGCTCGAGGCAATTGCCAACTCCACCTCACTACAGGCTGCAGATTCATCGGTGTACGGTGGCTATGTTACGCTACTTGGCGAGTCGTACTACCGCATCCATGGCTACGATCAGATGCCGGCATTCTTCATGAGTATTGTCAGCAGTGCTGACCACTGGCTGTTCATTTCCAGCACCGGTGGTCTCACGGCCGGCCGGATCAACGCCGAATCGGCGCTCTTCCCCTATTATACGGACGACAAGATTGCCGAAAATAGTGTCAATACCGGTCCGGTCGCCTGTCTACGCGTCCAGCGCGGCGCACAGACGCACCTGTGGGAGCCGTTTGGCCCGCATCTGGGAGGCGAACAGGCATTCGAACGCAATCTCTACAAGAACGTCACCGGTGATAAGTTGGTCTTCGAGGAGATCCACCACGGCCTCGGTCTGACCTATCGCTATGCGTGGCGCACCAGTGACCGCTTTGGCTTTGTACGCACCGTCTGGCTGCGCAATGACCTGGATCAACCTTGCGTCGTCCACTTGGTGGATGGCGTGCAGAATCTGCTGCCCTACGGCGTGACGACTGCCTTGCAGACCAATATGAGCAATCTGCTCGATGCCTACAAACGGAGCGAACTGGACGCGCCGACGGGGCTGGGACTATTCACCCTGAGCGCCACGCTCACCGACCGCGCTGAACCTTCCGAATCGCTGATGGCCACCACTGTCTGGCAGATCGGGCTGGACCCAGGTTGCTATCTGCTCTCGAACGCCCAACTTGACGCTTTCCGCCAGGGCCGGACGCCGGTTCAGAAAACGGATAGCAAAGGGCGGCGGGGTGCTTTTCTGGTGCATGCAACGCTGGCGTTGGTGGCAGGCCAGGAAGCGCGTTGGAGCATCGTCGCCGACGTCAACCAGGATCACAGCCAGGTGGCTGCGCTGCGCACCTTGCTGGCCGGCGACCCTGGCGCGCTGACGCAGCAAGTGGAGGCGGATATTGCGCGCGGCACACAGGATCTGGTTGCGCTGGTTGCGGGTGCAGATGGCCTGCAACTCTCTGCCGAGCCGCTCACCACCCAGCACCACATGGCCAACGTGCTCTTCAACATCATGCGCGGCGGTGTCTTTGTAGACCATGGCCGGGTCAGCAAGCCCGATCTCATCGACTTTGTCCACCGGCATTGGCTTCAACAAGACACCGTCCGTCTACGGCGCTTTCCCGACCGATCCCTATTCGCACACGCCGAAGGGCCAGGGCGCCAAACAGCCCGGCATGACGGGCCAGGTGAAGGAAGAAATCCTGACGCGCTTTGGCGAACTTGGCGTACGCGTCGCAGTGGGTGCACTGTGGTTTGATCCCGTCCTGCTGCGCCGTGAGGAGTTCATAGCCGAGCCGGCAGAATTCGCGTATGTGGGGCTGGATGGTCAGCGTCGCACCTTTTCCTTGCCGGCCAACTCCCTTGCCTTCACCTTGTGTCAGACGCCCGTGATCATGAAATGCGATGGGGGTGCAGGCATCGAGGTGGTGTACGCTGGCGGTCAGCATGAGCAGATCCAAGGTTCCACACTCGAACCGGCACTGGCAAAGCACCTTTTCCGCCGCGATGGGGCAATCGAACGGCTGGTCGTCACCGTCCCGTGACGCAGAAATGTCCAAGCTGGCATTCCAGCTCGTGATAGTCCCATCTTGGAGCGTCTTCGTCGCCGGCTTTCGCTGTGTCCGCCCGCAATGATGCTGGTTTTCTCTGTGACCCGTTCGTTCGCAATCAAGCCGCCAGTGTGAAAGCGAACCGTAGCTGATTCTTGGCTTGACCGAACCCGGCTTTTTCTGTAAGATTGCCCCATGTGGCGAGAACGCAAGTTGGCACACACTGTGCTGAGTCCGACTTATTTGTATCGAAGGGGCACAGGATGCCCCATTTCGATCTTGCCCCGCTTTGTCCAGGCGCTGACCTGACGCCTGGTCGCATGTCAAAGACACCGACTCGATCACTCGAACGCGTGGGCAATCTACCGCTCACGCGTTTTTATTTTTTGCATGGTTGAGGAGTACACGCATGGCACACTTTCCACTGGTCGCTGAACAGATGCGCATCTTGATGCGCGGCGTCGACTTTGGCGATCCCCTGACCTACACCAACATGGAAAAGGAACTCGAGGCCCGTCTTCAGGAGAGCTATGACAGCGGCCGGCCGCTGAGCATCTACTGCGGCTACGATCCTTCGTCACCCGACTTGCATCTGGGGCACACCATCTCGATGCGCAAACTGCGCCAGTTCCAGGATCTGGGTCACGATGTCACTTTTCTGATCGGCACCTTCACCGGCATCATCGGCGATCCCAGCGACAAGGAAGCGGTGCGCCGGCAACAAACGCTGGACGAAGCGCTGGAGAAGGCGCGCAGCTACGCCGACCAGGCTTTCCGCGTCCTCGACCGCACCAAGACCCAGGTGCGTTATAACCACGAATGGCTGAGCAAACTGGACTTTGCCGACGTTATTCGCCTGGCCGGCAACTTCACGGTGCAGCAGTTCCTGACGCGCGAGAATTTTGCCAAGCGCTTCCAGCGCGGCGACGCCATCTGGTTGCATGAGTTCTTCTACTCGCTGATGCAGGGCTATGATGCCGTGGCGCAGCGCACCGACGTGCAGATTGGCGGCACCGACCAGTTGTTCAATCTCATGGCCGGCCGCAAGCTGATGGAAGCCAGCGGACTCAAACCGCAGGTCGTCCTCACCTTCCCGATTCTGGAAGGCACCGATGGCGTGGTGCGCATGAGCAAATCGGCGGGCAATACGATTGGCATCGACGAGCCGCCCGGTGTGATCTTCACCAAGGTGCTCAATCTGCCCGACACTGTGGTGCCCAACTATGCGCGCTTGGTGACGCGTTGGGGCCAGGACGAGATCGACGCCCTGTTCGCGGCGGTTGCCGCCGGCACACTGGAACAGCGCGAACTCAAGCACAGGCTGGCCCGGGAGATTGTGAGCATCTTTCACGGCGATGACGCCGCCGACCAGGCGGCCGACGACGCGCGCCGCATGCACGAAGGCCAGGCGCCCAGCGACGCCGCATGCTTGGCGCTCGACGCGCCCAAAGGCATCTTGGACGTTCTATGGGAAGGCGGCCTGGTCACCAGTAAGAGCGACGCGCGCCGGCTGGTCCAGCAGGGCGGTGTGCGTGTGGATGGCGTAACGGTCACGGCGATTGAACACATCGTGACTGCAGTAGACGGCCGTGAGATCGTCATCCAGGCCGGCAAACGCAAGTTCCTACGCGTGGTACAGTCATGAACCAGGGTGTGGGCATCGGTCAGGGCGACCGGGCGAGGGCAAAATAAAAACTGTTCGGTGTCACATTTCCCCCGATAGCGGCTGAGCCGCAACGTGACATCGAACAGTTTCTAGGCAAGAGAATAGCACGGTTGGGGGCGTTTGTAAAGTCCCTTAACGCCGCCGGATTCGACAAAATGCTTGTAAGCTTTGCACCAACGATTACAATACGCTTACGCGACCCTGTCCGAGATGGTATAATCGTCGCGAACAGGCGCCTGTAGCCAACTAGAGGAGAAACCGACGCATGGGCTTGTTCACCGGAAAAAAGGGTCTCGTCTTCGGCGTGGCCAACAAGAACTCGATCGCCTGGGGCATCGCCCAGGCCCTGCACCAGGAAGGCGCCGAGCTTGGTTTTAGCTACGCCGGCGAAATCCTGAAGAAGCGTGTGGATCCGCTGGCCGCCACCCTCAACAGCACCTTTGTCGACGAGTGTGACGTCACCGACGACGCCGCCATCGATGCCACCTTTGGCCGCGTCGCCAGCCACTTCGGCACCATCGACTTTCTCGTTCACTCGATCGCCTTTGCGCCAAGCGAGGAATTGAGCGGCCGGTTCAGCCAGACCAGCCGCAACGGCTTCCGCATTGCCCTGGACATCAGTTGCTACAGCCTGATTGCCTTGGCGCGCCGTGCGCGCGAGCTGATGCCCAACGGCGGCAGCATCGTGACCATGACCTATTATGGCGCTGAGAAGGTGACACCCAACTACAACGTCATGGGCGTCGCCAAGGCCGCGTTGGAATCCTCCGTGCGCTATCTGGCCTGGGACCTGGGCAAGGATCACATCCGGGTCAACGCCATCAGTGCCGGGCCGATCAAGACCCTGGCCGCTTCCGGGGTGAGTGGCTTCCGCAAGAGCCTGCACTATGTGGGGCAGGTGGCGCCGATGGGCAACGTAGACCAGGAAGATGTGGGGAGCGCCGCCATGTTCCTGCTCAGCGACCACGCCAAAGTCATCACCGGCGAGGTGCTCTACGTGGATGGCGGCTACAACATCATGGGTGCGCCGGACCCGTCGGTCATGGACAGCGAGACAAAGGCGGAATAACTTCACAAAGAAAAGCCCGCCGGATTTATCCGGCGGGCTTTGCTAATCTTGGCGGAGACGACGGGATTTGAACCCGCGACCTACGGCTTGACAGGCCGTTGTGCTAACCGCTACACCACGTCTCCATGCCCCATTTGGCACAACAACGCCGTATTTGCAGGAGGTAGAATAGCATGGCTCCCGTGGAGTGTCAAATTATGGGGGGCTTGGGGGTGCGTGTCAAGATTTCACGTGGGTGACCCCAGACTGTATTATGCTATCACAAGTGGCCGCCATTGTCTGTCAACCGCCATCCCAACTCGTATGTGAAAGGACGACCCATGCCCATGCTTTCCAATACACCCGACCTGATTCTCTACAATGCCCGCATCTACACCGTGGATGTGGACCAGCCCTGGGCCGCCGCTCTGGCCATCCGCAAACATCGCATCGTGGCCGTGGGCAGCAATGACGAGGTGCTTACCCTTGCCGGCCAAGGCACACGCACGCTTGATTTGGGCGGCAGCCTCGTGCTGCCCGGATTATGCGACGCCCACATCCATTTCATGGCCTACGCCCTGGGCTTGCAGGACGTGCCGCTGGCCGATGCCGCCTCCAAGGCCGAGATGCTGCGGCGCATCGGCGACCGGGTTGCCGGCCTGCCGCACGGGGCGTGGATCACCGGCTGGGGCTGGAATGAAAGTCGCTGGGGAGAAACGGCCTTTCCCGTCGCCACCGACCTGGACCCCGTGACGGGTCCCGACCATCCTGCCCTCTTTTCGCGTAGCGACGGGCACGGCGCCGTGGCTAACACGGCGGCGTTGCGCGTTGCCGGCATCACGGCGGCCACGCCGAACCCGCCCGGCGGCGTGATCGACCGCAGCGCCGATGGCCAGCCGACGGGCTTTTTGCGCGAACAGGCGATCCTCCTGGTCGAGCGCCATGTGCCCGTGCCGGCGCCCGCCGAAATCGACGCCGCGTTGCAGGAGGGGATGGCGGTCTTGAACCGCTTGGGCATCACTGCCGTCCATGCCCAGCGTATGAAGGACAGCCCGGACGGCATTCAGGAGTGGTCATCCCTGCTGCGGTTGCGCGAACAGGGCAAGATGACCGTGCGCGTTGCCTGCAACATCGCCGCTCACGACCTGCCACACCTGGCCGCGCTGGGGTTGCGTGCGGGGTTTGGCGATGACCACCTGCGCCTGGGCCACGTCAAGGTCTTCACGGATGGCAGCCTGGGCAGCCGCACAGCCTGGTTGCTCGACCCCTTTGTCAAGCTCGACCCGGCCGAGGCCGTCAACCGGGGGGTGAGTGTAACCCCGCCGGAGCAAATGGCCCGTGAGTTCCGCCAGGCCGCCGAACTGGGCTTCCCGATCAGTGTGCACGCGATCGGCGACCGCGCCAACCGTGTCTGTCTGGACATCTTCGAGGAACTCAAGGACGCCGGCGTGGAACCACCCCTGCCGCATCGCATCGAACATGTGCAGATCATCGCCGCCGAGGACCTGCCGCGGCTGGCGCACCTCAACGTGACCGCCAGTGTGCAGCCGATTCACGCCACCGACGATATGGACACTGCCGATCTCTTCTTGGGGGAGCGCGGGGCGCATATGTACAATTTCCGCTCGCTGCTCGACAGCGGCGCCTTGGTTGCCTTTGGCAGCGATGCGCCCGTGGCCGATCCGAATCCGTTCTTGGGGTTCCATGCCGCACTCGTGCGCCAGCGGCCGGAACGTATGGAGGCGCCGGCCTGGTATCCGCACGAGCGGATCACGTTGGCGGAGACCATCTATGCGTACACGATGGGCGCCGCGCGCGCCGCCGGCTGGCAGAAGACAATCGGCAGCCTTACGCCGGGCAAGCGCGCCGACCTGATCGTCGTGGACCGTGATTTATTTGCGCTTGTGGAAGGCGGTGTGGTCGGGCGTGAAGTGGCAGATGCGCAGGTGGAGATGACCATCTTTGGCGGGGAGATCGTCTATCGCAAGGCGTAGCTTCAACCGTTGTTCGGCCGGGCAGCGCGCACGAAGAGCGGCAGACAGGCGCTCTCCTCGCCGTCGACGATCAGATTGATCGAATATTCGCCGAAGTGGGGCAGGTGCACGCCGTGGAGGTTGAGAACAAAATTGGTCACGGCTGAGGAATCCTCTGCCGTAGGGTTGACATGGATGGCGCCTTGCAGCGGGGGAATCACCATTTGGCCATCATCGTCGATCAGGTGAATGGCAACGGTGTGATCGCCCTGTTCGTTATGGTCGAAGCGCAGGCGCAGGGCCACGGCGCAGGCGGCATGCATCGCCGGCACCGCCGCCGCCCAAACGGTATCGAAGGCGCCCAGCAGGTTCAGCTTGCCATGCGAATCATTGGCGGCATCACAAAGCGCAAAGATTTCGACGTTCACAGGGTTCACCTGCCTTTTAGATTTCGGTGGAGAAGATCTGGCTCACCATCGCTTTGATGCGATGGCTGGCGTTTTGCAGAATCGGTGGGCCATGGCCAAAGACCGCTACGTCGAAGTCGTCGCCATATTTCTTGGCGAGCTTCCACACGCTGCGCTCGGCATTCTTGCGGTCGGGCGTGAACAGGGGCGGTGGCATCTGCAGCTTGCCGCCCCTGTTGTTGAGGGCGTCGCCCGCAATCAGCAGGCGCCGGTCACGGTGGATCAGCGAGATATGGCCGGGGGTATGGCCGGGCGTGTGGACGACAATAAACCCCTCTGGCAGCACCTGCCCGTCGACATAAAGTTCGTCGGGGTGTACCGGTAACGCGTTGAATTGCGGCAGAAAACCCAGCATGGCAAAAATCGGGCGTGCCCACCATATCGCCGGCACGCGTTTGGACGGGTGTTCGAGCAGCACCTTGTCCACTGTGTGACAGCCGACGACCGCGCCCGTTGCTTTTTTTAGCTTGGCCGTGCCGCCGACGTGGTCGGGGTCGCCGTGGGTGATGATGATGCGGCGTATGTTGTGCAACGCCCAGCCTTTGGCCGTGATCGCATCCAAAATTGTGTGGACGTGGTTTGGCATTCCCGCATCAATCAGGGTCAGGCCATCTTTCCACTCCCATATATAGCAGTGGACAAAGTCGCCGATTTCGTCGATTTCCCAAAGGCCGGAGATGATTTGTTTCATAGGTGAGCGATGCGCGATACAGACTTGAAGAGGCGATGATTACCAGGAAACGCCCGGGCGGTATTCGCTCTTGACGCTGCCCAGGTGGCGCAGCCGGGCGCGCGGATGGTCGATGGCGGCGTCGAGCTCTTTCACCGTCAGCCCGGTTACTTCGGCCAGGTGCATGATCGTGTGAAAGTCGTCGTCGTCCAGCGTGGTGATGCAGGCGCGCTGCTCGTCGCTCAACTTATAGCCGACCCACATGAGCGATGGATTGCCGAGCAATGCCGCGCGGCAGGCGCTGCAGCGCCACACATGACCGATCATCAGCGCAAAGTCAGTGACGCGCACGGTCATCAATAACTGTCTCCTTGGCTGCCGCCGGCGGGGTCCGTCTCCTGTATGCCGGCAAAGTCGCGTACGATGCTGGCGCCGGCACTCGTGCCGATGCGCGTGGCGCCGGCGGCGATCATGCGCAGCGCATCGGCCGCGGTGCGCACACCGCCGGCCGCTTTGACGCCCATGCTGGGGCCGACGACCAAACGCATGAGCGCAATATCTTCGACGGTCGCACCGCCGCCGTTGAAACCGGTGGCGGTCTTGACAAAATCAGCGCCCGCTTCTTTACAGATCACACAGGCGGCAATCTTTTGTTCGTGCGTGAGCAGCCCCGTCTCCATAATGACCTTGAGCAACAGGCCATTGTCGCGCGCGGCATCGGCCACGGCGTTGATGTCGCGGAAAACGGCCGGGTAGTCGCCGTCGCGCAGACGGCCGACGCTGAGTACCATGTCAACTTCTTGTGCGCCCAACAGCGCCACTTGCTCTGCTTCGTAGGCCTTGACCGCGGGCAGCGTGGCGCCGGACGGGAAGCCGATCACCGAGCCGACTTTGATAGCGCTTTCCGCCAGCAATTCGACGCACAGCGGCACCCAGGTCGGGTGTACACACACGCTGGCGAAGCCGAACTCGATGGCCTCGGCGCAATGCGCACGCAGCGCGTCTTCGCCCGCTTCCGGTTTGAGCAGGGTGTGGTCGATCAGCCGTGCCAAGGTCGCCGGTTCGGTCACCGCCGGTGCTTTCCACACGCCCACGCCTTCGTCGCGCGCAATGCGTTCGATGGCGTCGGCAATCAGTTGGTCAAGCGCTTTGTTTGTCATCTTGTTCACCGTTTGTGTTATTGGGCAAGCGCGCCCAAAGATAAATCTTCATGTTCCACAATGCCAAAAACATTAAGCGGCCAGATGCGCAGCCACGCCTTGCCGACGGCCAAATCCTGACTGATCGGCCCGAAGACACGGCTGTCGCTGGAATTGGGCCGGTTGTCGCCCATCACAAAAAGCTGGTTATCGCCCACGATCACCGGCGGTGCATAGTCGCCCGGCTGGATCGGATTGTGCGGAAAGTCCTCGATCACCGGCTGCCCATTGACAAAGACGGTCTGGTCATGCACCTCGACAGTGTCGCCCGGCAGGCCCATGATGCGTTTGATATAGTCTTCATTCGTGTTGCGCGGGTTGTGAAAAACGACCACATCGCCACGCACCGGCTCGCCCAGCCGATAGGCCAATTTGTTGACCAACACAAACTGGCCGTCATAGAAGTTCGGTTCCATCGAGTGGTTCTCGATGCGATAGTTCTGCACGACCTGGCGAATGAGCAAAAAGATGATGAGCGAAAGCACCACCGTTTCAACCAGTTCGCGCACCATCGTCCAACTCGATCCTTGCTGTTGCGCGCTCTCCATGGCACTCGCGCTGCCCGCCAACGGATCGACAGCCGTAGGATCCGGCTGCAAGGTATAGGGGTCGTTGGCCGGTTTCGTGGATTCAGTCATGTTCAAAAAACGCTCTCCCAAAGTCGCGCACGGCAATGCGGCAACCCGCACCACAAAGGGCCATTATAGCACCCGCCACCGGTCAGACCAATAAAGGGATAGAGCGCGCATACTATCGGTATAACCCAATCGATAACCCTGGTATCCCAAACCGTATCCCAAATTATCGCAACGGAACGGGTATCCCCAATATCCCAATTGGGATATCAGGGATACTGTGGGCCACGCGCGGGTGTCTACTTCATGATGTAGCGCGTGCCGCGCTTGTCGCCGATCTTGAGCAGGATGCCGCGCGTCACCATATCCGCCAAGTCCAAACGCAGGGTCTCGGGACCGACGTGCGGGCAGAGCGCCCGATAGTCGCCGTTCGTGATCGAGCCATTGCGCTGCATGTACTCCAGCGCTTTGATTTGGCGCTCGTTCATGTTGCCTTCCCACATCTGCACCTGGCGTGCCTGGTCGCGGGTATTGAAGAGCGTCACGGTAAAGCGGTGGGTTTTGGCTTCGAAGATGGGCGGTGGGTGACCAGCCTTGACCATGTCTTCGATCATGCGGTCGACGCCAAGCCCCAATTCTTCGATGTAGCCCCACTGGTAGAGCCCGTTCACGAGGCGCGGGTTACGGCTGTAGTGCTCCTCGACGATGTTGTCGACCGTGATGTGCGCCGGCAGACCACCAGGGCTCGTGATCTCCATGCGGTCGGTATACATACGGATCTCGATGCTGCGCCCGGTGAGCCGGTAGTCCCGATGCGCTACCGCATTGACCAGCGCCTCACGCACCGCAGAGGAGGGGTACTCGGTCTCCTCTTGCCGTTGCAGCCCGCGCACCACGGCATGCTTGTCCATCTCTTCCCAAATCACCCGCCATGCGCGGTCGATGATCAGCGGCAACGGCCCGAGGAATTCCTCGCGCCGGCCATAACCAAAGCTGCCTTCCGGGCCACGCGGGCCAGTATCGGCAAATTTTACAAAGATCGCCCTGCTTTGCGGCAAGAAAAGCTGCGGCTCTTTGCCGAACAGTAAGATCCCGCTGACGGTCGGCTGGCGATCTTCGGTCAGCGCGCCGATCTGTTGCAGCAGTTTGTCTTTGGGGAGAATCGTGTGGCGGGGGTTGCGTTGTTGGCGGCGTTCGACGTAGTCCTCGATCACATCCTCGTCCAAGTCGTCGCGCGAGGCGCCGGCGACGGACTGCACCTCGAACTCATCGGATGGCCGGCTGGCGAGCAGGCGATCAATCTCGGCGCTGTCGACAAGCGCATTCTCAGCACCCTTGCGCACAAGCACGCGGCCGTCGACCAAGGTATGCATTTCGGCGCTGCGGTCGACCCGCAGCAAGACGACGGCGCCGCCAGGCACCTGCTCTTGCTGCCATTCGGTCTTCACCGGAGGACGGCACATCCGTTGCGCGGCCAACAACGCATCCGATGCTTCCTCCACCGTGAAAATCGTGCCCAGCCGGCCGTCGGCGCCGACGCCCAAGACGAGCGTGCCGCCTTCGCTGTTGGCAAAGGCGGCTAGCGTTTCGGCAATTGGCTCCGGTTGCGCATGCGCAATAAAGGCCCATTGTTGGCCGGGTTTTTGGTTTTGTAGCGTAGACGAGAGCATGGACACCGCCGCATCCGCGGTCTATTCTTCAGCCAGAGCTTCCGATTCTTCCGAATCGATCAGGTCGTCATTATCGTTTAAGTCGTCATTATCGTTTAAGTCGTCATTATCGTTTAAGTCGTCATTATCGTTTAAGTCGCCGTTGTCGTTCAAGTCGCCGTTGTCGTTCAAGTCGCCGTTGTCGTTCAAGTCGCCGTTGTCGTTCAAGTCGCCGTTGTCGTTCAAGTCGCCACCATCGATCAGGTCGCTGGGTTCGATCGCGTCAGCGCCGTTGGCCGCCACATCGTTGCCGGTATCGCCACCATCGTCGACGCCGCGATTCAGGTCGTCGCTGGGCAGCACGGCGACGGCCGCCACACTGTCGCCTTCGGCGAGATTGACGACCCGCACGCCGCACGCCGAGCGTCCGCAACTGCGAATGCCCGCTACGTTGGTGCGCAGCACGATCCCGTTGGCGGTCATCACCGTCACTTGATCCTCTGGATTGACGACACGCGCCGCCACAATCGCCCCCACTTCGTCGAGACGCGAGTGGTCGGTCGTCCAGTTGCCCTGGGTGTAGCGACCATGCGCGGTGTACTCCGCCAGCGGCACGCGTTTGCCATAGCCCCGTTCGTGCAGCACAAAGAGTTCGGCGCCGGGCTTGACGACGTCCAGACTCACAATTTCGTCGTTGCCGTGCAGGCGCATGGCCATGACGCCGGCGGCCGTGCGCCCCATGGGGCGCACATCATTTTCGTCGAAACGCAGCGCCTTGCCGTTGCGGGTCACGGCGATAAAATCTTCGTGCCCGTCGGTCAAGCGCGCCCAGTCCAACGAATCGCCATCTTCCAGGTTCATGGCAATCAGACCGCTCGTGCGGATGTTGGCGAAGACGTTCAACTCCATGCGCTTGATTTTGGCCTGCCGCGTGATCAGCGTGATGTATTCGGCCATTTCAAAGTCCGGCACCACCAGCATGGTGGTCACGGAT
>Ga0105047_10000763_pt1 | contig 56005 bp, 54 predicted proteins | sample MAT04_FD_78384 | JGI IMG/M metagenome (GOLD analysis project Ga0105047, IMG submission 78384) | Freshwater microbial communities from Lake Fryxell liftoff mats and glacier meltwater in Antarctica - MAT-04 (megahit assembly) | ecosystem: Environmental > Aquatic > Freshwater > Ice > Liftoff... | reverse complement strand
GAACACCCGCAACGTCACCGCGTTCTGGTTGTCTTCGGCGGTCGAGAAGATCTGGCTTTTCTTGGTCGGGATCGTCGTGTTGCGGTCGATCAGGCGGGTAAACACGCCGCCCAGCGTTTCGATACCCAGCGACAGCGGCGTCACGTCCAAGAGCACCACGTCCTTGACATCGCCCTGCAAGACGCCCGCCTGAATGGCGGCACCGGCGGCCACGACCTCATCCGGGTTGACGCCCTTGTGGGGTTCCTTTCCGAAGAACTTGGTCACTTCCTCGATCACGCGGGGCATCCGGGTCATCCCGCCGACCAGCACGACCTCGTCGATGTCGCTGACCGAAAGGCCGGCGTCCTTCAACGCGGCGGCGCAGGGCTTCATCGACTTTTTCACCAGGTCATCGACCAGCGATTCCAGCTTGGCGCGGGTCAGTTTGACCACAAGGTGCAGCGGCTGACCCGAGTTGCGATCCATGCTGATGAACGGCTGGTTGATCTCGGTCTGGCTGGCCGAAGACAGCTCGATCTTGGCCTTCTCGGCAGCTTCTTTCAGGCGCTGCAGCGCCATCTTGTCCAGCGTCAGGTCAACGCCGTGTTCCTTTTTGAACTCGTCGCCAAGATAGTTGACGATCCGCATGTCAAAGTCTTCGCCGCCAAGGAACGTGTCGCCGTTGGTGGACTTCACTTCGAACAGACCGTCGTCGATCTCCAGAATGGTGATGTCGAACGTACCGCCGCCAAGGTCATAGACCGCAATCGTGCGCGCCTCTTTCTTGTCGAGGCCGTAGGCCAGCGCGGCCGCCGTCGGTTCGTTGATGATCCGCAGCACTTCCAGACCGGCGATGCGGCCTGCGTCCTTGGTTGCCTGACGCTGGGCGTCGTTGAAATAGGCGGGTACGGTGATGACGGCCTGCGTGACAGTCTCGCCCAGATACGACTCGGCGGTTTCCTTCATCTTCTGCAGGATGATGGCCGACACCTGGCTTGGCGAATACTTCTCGCCGCGCACCTCGACCCAGGCGTCACCGTTGCCGCCGTTGATCACCTTATAGGGCATGTTCTTTTGATCTTTGACGATCATCGGGTCGTCATAACGCCGCCCGATCAGACGCTTGACCGCAAAGATGGTGTTCTGCGCGTTGGTGACGGCCTGCCGCTTGGCGGCTTGTCCGACCAGACGCTCGCTTTCGGTGAAGGCCACGATCGACGGCGTGGTGCGCGCGCCTTCGGCGTTCTCGATGATGCGCGGCTGCGAGCCGTCCATGATCGCAACGCAAGAGTTGGTGGTGCCGAGGTCGATTCCGATGATCTTGGCCATGAGGTGTTCCCTTTTCCTTTGGCGATATCTGTGGGGTTGGACCCTGTGAGGAAGGCATCCCGCCCCGATCCCAAGTACAGCCGTCCGGGGTTCGCCCGTTCGGCATCCCGGCGTATATAGGGGGGGGTCCGCAGCGCTGCAAGCAGCCAGGACGCTGGCAAAACCGCAAGGGTGGTGAAAAACGTGACAAAGCCTGGCAACCCGGTGCCGTCGCGGCTGATCGGGGGCGTTGCGCTGTATGACGGGCTGCTCGACCACGGCGCGCAGGTGGGGATGGTTGGCCAGCTGCGGGCCGTCGTGGCTGCGGCGCCGCTCTATGTGCCGGTCACGCCGGGCGGGCGGGCGATGTCGGTCAGGATGACCTGTGCGGGTCGGGTGGGGTGGGTGACCGACCGGTCAGGCTATCGCTATCAGGCGTTGCACCCGGGCGGCGGGGCGTGGCCCCCGATTCCGTCAGCAGTGCTGGCGGTGTGGCAGACGGTGACCGGTCTTGCACGGGCTCCTGATTGCTGCCTGGTCAACTGGTATGGGCCGGGTGCACGGATGGGACTGCATCAGGACCGCGACGAGGGCGATCTTTCCTGGCCCGTCGTGTCGATCAGTCTGGGAGACGAGGCGCTGTTCCGGATCGGCGGGGTCGAGCGGGCGGCACGCACCCGGTCGGTCTGGCTGCGGTCGGGTGATGTGGTGGTGATGGGCGGCGCGGCGCGGCTGGCGTTTCACGGCGTCGACCGGGTGCGACCCGGCACCTCGGCCCTGCTGCCGCAGGGCGGCCGCATCAACCTGACCCTGCGCGTGGTGGATCAGGGCTGACGCGTGCAGCAGCCCGACAGGGTGACCGGCCCGGTGCCGCCCTGCAGAAACAGGAGAGCCGCGATGCCGAACTGTCGGTCCGTCATGCCATCGCTGCAGATGGCCGGTTGCAGGTTGAGAAAGCGGTTGGTACCCAAGGCAAGCCCCGCAACCGGCTGCCGCGCCTGTCCCGGCCAACGGGCCTGCACAGTGAAAGACGCCTGTACGTCGGGGGTCCGGTACACCGCGACCGGCAGCGCAGGGTCGAACGCCAGGGTCCAGAACGGCTCTGTCCCCGAACAGGTCAGCGGCGCTTGCAGCGCAAACCAGTCCGGCCCCGGCTGCCGGGCCAGAAAGCGCAAGGCCACATAGCCATGCCCTTCGCCCGCGTTGACCAGACCCCATTTGCGATCGGCAGAAGTGCCCACCACTTCGACCCCGCGCGCATCGGGGCGGAACGTGCCGACCAGCCCGGCGCCGGCCATCGGAGCGTCGCGGATGTTCAGCATATCGCCTGCCGCCACGCCGGTCACCTCGAACAGCGCGGGCAGGCTGCCGGCCATGGCAGCGCTGCCCAGTGCCAGCCATAGACCTACGGCCCGGATCACCGCCCCGCCCCCCAACTCGCCGAGGCATACTTGCGGGTGTAGTGCTCGCCCATCAACCCCAACAGCAGCACGATTACCGTGACGATCAAGGGATAGCTGATCGAACTGTAATGTGGATTGTAGTTCAGAAAAATGAAGCCGCGCGCCTGATCGATCGTATGGAACAGCGGATTCCAGTCGAAAAAGACCAAGGTCGATGTCGGCATCGTGTTGGCCACGAACATCTTGCCCGACGCGATCATGTTGGCGCGCGCATAGACCGTGGTTGCGATGCCAAAGAATTCCGGCTGCCACGGGGTGGCCGCCTTGAACACCACCCCGATGGCGATGCCCGAGGCCCAGGCGATCAGGAACACCCCGATGGTCGGGATGGGCTGATCAATGGTGATGCGTGCGAACAGCGTGTTGTAAAAGAACAGGATGACCCCGGCCGACAGCACCTGCTGATACAGCGCGCCCAGGGCCGCCGACGAGATGGCGACGATGGTGTTCATCGGGGCGTGTTTCATCATGGTCGAGGTCGGGCCGTCTGACGACGCCACGGCCTGCAACGTCTTGGTATGGGTCATGAACAGAAACACGCCCGACATGATGTACAGCATGAAGTCGCCGCGAATGGCGATCGACCGTCCGCCGAGCAGCGTCAGCATGACATAGAAGATCAGCACCATCAGAAGGGACTGGATGATGCTCATCAGCAATCCGACCACGGCGTTGCCATGCGACTTGCGAATGTTGCGCACGGCAGCATGAAAGATCAGTTCCAGCATCTGAAACGCGGAACTTGCCTGCGTCTTGCGGGCGGCCGGTTGAAACATCACTCACCTCATGGTCGACAGCGACCTTTGTATCCCGGGAAATCTTGCCGTTCCCTTTAAGGAATAGGATAAGGGAAACGTGCGGATTTATCAACGAAAAGGGTCGGCCCCCCGGGTCGGCAGGGAAAGCCATGGATTATGACCGATTGATCCCCGTGATCCGCCGTCTGGCGCTGCAGGCGGGCGCCCGCATCCTGCAGGTCTACAACGGTCCCGATTTCGAGGTGCGGGCAAAATCGGACGCCAGTCCGGTGACCGAGGCTGACGAGGCCGCAGATGCGCTGATTGCCGAGGGTCTGCGCGCGGCCTGTCCCGAGATCGTGCTGATCAGCGAGGAACAGGCGGCAAGCCATGCTCAGACCGCGCAGACCTTTCTGATCGTCGATCCGCTGGACGGCACCAAGGAATTCGTCCAGCGCCGCGGCGATTTCACCGTGAACATCGCCTATGTCGAAGCCGGCGTCCCGCAAAGGGGCGTGGTCTATGCCCCGGCGCAGGGGCGGCTGTTCTACACGCTGGCCGACGGCAGCGCAGTCGAGGAAACCGGCAGGCTGGACCCTGACACGCCGGGGCCCTGCCACCCGATCCGCGTGAGGGTGCCCGACAACGCCGCCCTGATGGTGGTGGCCTCGAAAAGCCACCGCGATGCCGCGACCGATGCCTACATCGCCAAGTATGCGCTGCGCGACATGACGTCGGCCGGCAGCAGTCTGAAGTTCTGTCTGGTGGCTGCGGGAGAGGCCGATCTGTATCCGCGCCTCGGCCGCACGATGGAGTGGGACACCGCGGCTGGCGATGCGGTGCTGCGCGGAGCGGGCGGGCGCGTGGTGCGGTTCGACGACCACACCCCGCTGGTCTATGGCAAACCGGGCTGGGACAACCCGTTCTTCATCGCCTACGCCCCTGGTGTGGTGCTGATTGCATGAGCGTGCTTGTCGCAATTCCCGCGCGGTATGCCAGCGGCCGCTATCCCGGCAAGCCCTTGGTTTCACTGAAAGGCCCCGATGGCGACAAGACGCTGATCCGCCGCAGTTGGGAGGCGGCGATGAATGTGAGCGGCGTCGACCGCGTGGTGGTGGCGACCGATGACGACCGGATCAGGGTGAATGCCGAAGGGTTTGGCGCCGAAGTGGTGATGACCTCGGCCGCCTGCCAGAACGGCACCGAGCGCTGCGCCGAAGTGGCGGCCAGCCTGCCCGGGCATGACATCATCGTGAACCTGCAGGGCGATGCACCGCTGACGCCTGCATGGTTCGTCGAGGATCTGATCGCGGGCCTGCGCGCCGATACCGCAGCCGATATCGCCACGCCGGTGCTGCGCTGCGACGGGCGGGCGCTGAACGGCTTTCTGGCCGACCGGCGGGCGGGTCGGGTCGGGGGCACCACCGCGGTGTTCGGGGCCGGGGGGCGGGCGCTGTATTTCTCCAAGGAGGTCATTCCCTTCACCGGCCAGAGCTATTCCGAAGCGGATCCGACGCCGGTGTTTCATCATGTCGGTGTCTATGCGTATCGCCCCGCAGCGCTTGCGGCCTATCCGTCCTGGCCGGTCGGCCCGCTGGAGACCCTTGAAGGCTTGGAGCAGTTGCGCTTTCTGGAAAACGGCCGGCGGGTGCTGTGTGTGACCGTGCAGGCGCGCGGACGGCAGTTCTGGGAGTTGAACAACCCCAGCGATGTCGGGGTGATCGAGGCGATGCTGCAAGGCCGGCCCGGCGGATGACCCAGCAGGCCTCCCCGCGCCCGGCCAGTGTCATCGTGGTCAGCCGCCACCGCGCGGCGGCGCTGACCCGCTGTCTGACCGCTCTGTCGCAGCAGGATCACCCGAATTTCGAGGTGATCGTGGTGGCCGATCCGGCGGGTGTGGCGGCAGTGCAGGCGCAGGGGCTGGCGGTCAAGCTGGTGGCGTTCGATGAGCCCAACATCTCGGCTGCGCGCAATGCCGGTCTGACCCACGCCGCAGCGGGCATCGTCGCGTTTCTGGATGACGATTCGGTGGCCGAACCGACCTGGCTCTCGCGGCTGTGTGCCGGGTTCTCGGCAGCGGGCGTGGTGGCGGCGACCGGGTATGTGCGCGGGCGAAACGGCATTTCCTATCAATGGCGGGCGTGCGAAGTCGATATCCACGGCCAGGATCACGCTGTCGTGGTGCCGACCGCCGGGATCAGCCTGCGCGCGGGCACGCCGCGGCGGGCGGTCAAGACGCAAGGCACCAACTGCGCCTTCCTGCGCGAGGCTTTGGCGGCTGCGGGCGGGTTCGACGAGGCCTTCCGGTTCTATCTGGACGAGGCAGATGTGAACCTGCGGATGGCCGGACTGACCGCCATCGTGCCGCAGGCGCAGGTGCATCACGGCTATCTGGCCAGCGGGCAACGGCGGGACGACCGGGTGCCCACCGACCTGCACGACATCGCGGCCAGCACTGCGGTCTTTCTGCGCCGCCATGCTGCGGGGCCGGGTCTGGCCGTCAGCCTGTCCGATGGTTTGGCCCGATTGCGCAAGCAACAGCGGACCCGGCTCGAGGCGCATGTCGCCTCCCGCCGCATTTCCCGCACCGAGGCCGACCGGCTGATGCAGACTCTCGAGGCGGGCTGGACCGAAGGGGCGGCGCGCGCCATGACCAGACTGCCCCCGTTGGCGAAACCGGCCAGCCCGTTTCAGCCGCTGCCCGGCACCGGCCCCAGACCGGGCTGCCTGATTGCCGGGCGCATCTGGCAGCGCCGTCGTCTGATCCGGCAGGCCACAGCCGAGGTCGCCAAGGGCACGGTTCCCACGGTGATCTGCCTGTCGCCCGGCCCGCGCGCGCACCGCATGACCTATCACGATGCCGGCTTCTGGCTGCACGAGGGCGGATTGTTCGGCTGGTCGGACCGCACCGGGCCGCGATTGCGGCTGACCGGCTTTGCCACGCGTGTCACGGAAGAAGCGGCCCGTTGGGCCACCCTGCGATCGCTCGGCCCGGACTGGGTCGCGCGTCGGCCATAATCTGCCCGAGTTTTCACAATTTCTGCACCACGCCGCCACAATTTCTTGGGAACCGGCACGATTGTGTCAGATTGATATGATAGCCGAAACCGGCAGGGCAGACCCTGCCACCACCTTGCAGGTTCAAGAATGAGCAAAGCACGAAAACCGAAACCGATGCGCGTCACAAAGGCGATCTTTCCGGTCGCCGGACGGGGCACGCGCTTTCTTCCCGCAACCAAGGCGATCCCGAAAGAGATCATGACGCTGGTTGACCGGCCCCTGATCCAATACGCCATCGACGAGGCACGGGCGGCCGGCATCAAGGAATTCATCTTCGTAACCTCGCGCGGCAAATCCGCGCTTGAGGATTACTTCGACCATGCGCCCGAACTGGAAGCCAGCCTGCGGCGCGCCGGCAAGGACGATCTGCTCGAAATCCTCAAGGACACCAACATGGACAGCGGCGCAATCGCCTACGTCCGGCAGAACCGCCCGATGGGTCTGGGCCATGCGGTCTGGTGCGCCAAGCGGCTGATCGGCGACGAACCCTTTGCAGTGCTGCTGCCCGATGACGTGATCGCGGCCGAAAGGCCATGTCTGCAACAGATGGTCGAGGCCTACGAGCAAACCGGCGGCAACATGGTCGCGGCGATGGAAGTGGCTCCGGCGCGAATTTCCAGCTACGGCGTGCTCGACATTGATCAGGACATGGGGTCGGTGGTGTCGGTCAAGGGCATGATCGAAAAGCCCAAGGCGGGGGAGGCCCCGTCGAACCTGGCGGTGATCGGGCGCTACATCCTGACGCCCAAGATCATGCAGAACCTGAACCGGATGAAGCAGGGCGCCGGGGGCGAAATTCAGTTGACCGACGCGATTGCCGAAGAGGCGGGCGAGCAGGGCAACGTCTTTGGCTTCCGGTTTCGTGGCCAACGCTATGACTGCGGTTCGAAAGCCGGCTTCCTGCAGGCGACCGTTGCCTTCGGTCTGGCGCGACCCGATCTGTGTGTCGAGTTCAACGCCTATCTGCACGACATGCTGGCCCAGCAGAAGGCGGCGCAGTAACCTGTGGTACCGGCGCGGTTGCTCGATCTGACGCGGCTGGTGTCCCGTCTGGGACGCGGGCCGATGACCGGGGTGGACCGGGTCGAACATGCGTATCTGACGCACCTGTTGGCGCTGGAGACGCCGTTGTTCGGGCTGGTGCGCACCGCGGCCGGATATCTGTTGCTGGACCGGGCGGGGGCCCGCGGTGTGGCCGCCCTCGCCACCCGGGGGCCGGTTGGACCATCTGATCTGCTGTCGCGGTTGACCAACCGCGATCCGGTCCGCGCGCGGGCCGAAGCTTCGGTACGCAGGCTTGCGGTGGGGCGTGCGCTGCGGGGCAGTCTGGTACGGCTGCTGCGGCACCTGCCCGACGGGGCAAGCTATCTGAACACCGGCCATGCCAACCTGCCTGACCGCGGACTTGCCGCTCTGCACCGTCGGATGCGCATCGCGGTGCTGGTGCACGACTGCATCCCGCTGGACCATCCGGAGTTAAGTCGCCCCGATACCCTCGCAGGCTTTGCCGCAAAACTGGCGGCGGTTTCGGCGCATGCCGATCTGGTGATCCATACGACGCAGGACGCCCGATCCCGCACCGAGGCGCATCTGCGCCGGATGGGCCGCTGCCCGGCCGGGGTTGTGGCAGGTCTCGGCGTGCCGCAGCCGCGCCCCTCTGCCCTTCCCAAAGGGGTGGATGGGTCGCATGGGTATTTCGTGACGATCGGCACGATCGAGCCGCGCAAGAATCATGCCCTGCTGCTGGACGTCTGGGACACGCTGGCCAAATCCGGACAGCCGCCTCCGCCCCTGTATGTGGTGGGCGCGCGCGGCTGGGCCGATCCGGCGCTGTTTGACCGGCTGGCCACCACTCCGGGCGTGACGGTGTTGCAGGGTCTGCCCGATGGCGCCGTGGCAGCCCTCGTGCAGCACGCGGCAGCATTGCTGTTTCCCAGTCGCGCCGAAGGCTATGGCATGCCCCCGGTCGAGGCCGCAGCGCTCGGCACGCCCGTCATCGCGTCCGACCTCGCCGTGATCCGCGAGGTGATGGGCGACTACCCGGTTTACCTTGACCCAACCGACAGTTATTCTTGGCTGGAAACAATCAAGGGCTGGGGTCCAGGAGCGGATCATGCGAATGTCGGAACGGTGCGGCAGCCGCCGCGTTGGCAAGATCACTTCAACATCGTCTTAAGTCTTGTCTGATATCTGCTGCCTGCAGCAACGTTCCACCCGAGGGTCCGATCTGTGAGCATTCTGTCGCGCTACATGTTGCGTCTGGCCCGAAAGCGGTGGCGCATCCGGGCGATGCGCAAACGGCGAGAGCTGCAGGCCGTCTCCAACCGTACCAACCGGATCCGGGGCGATCACATCCTCGTGTTCACGACACTGCGCAACGAACGGGTGCGCCTGCCCTACTTCCTGCGCTATTACCGAAATCAGGGCGTCAACCATTTCCTGATGGTGGACAATGACAGCGACGACGGCAGCCTCGAGTATCTGGCGGAACAACCCGACGTGTCGCTGTGGACCACGCCCCACAGCTACAAGCGCTCGCGCTTTGGCGTGGACTGGCTGAACTGGCTGCAGTTGCGGTATGGGCATGGCCACTGGACGCTGGTGGTCGATCCGGATGAATTCTTCGTCTATCCGTTCTGCGACACCCGGCCCCTGCGAGCGCTGACCGACTGGCTGGATGCCTCGTCGATCAAATCGTTTTCGGCCATGCTGCTGGACATGTATCCCAAGGGACCGTTCGACGCCCACCCCTACCGCGAAGGCCAGGATCCGTTCGAGATCGCCCAGTATTTCGACAGTGGCAACTACGCCATCAGCCGCAATCATCGCTTTGGCAACCTGTGGATCCAGGGCGGGCCGCGTGCCCGGATGTTCTTTGCCGACATGCCGGAACGCGCCCCCGCGCTGAACAAGATCCCGCTGGTGAAATGGCATCGCGACTATGCCTATGCCTCGTCTACCCATATGCTGTTGCCGCGCGGGCTGAACCTGGTTTACGACGAATGGGGCGGGGAAAAGGCGTCCGGCTGCCTGCTGCATGCCAAGTTTCTGGATACATTTCCCCTGAAGGCGCAGGAAGAAATGGACCGCAAGCAGCACTATGCCAACAGCCACGAATACCGGGCCTATCAGGAAGGCCTGGGCACGCAACCCGATCTGTGGTGCAAGTGGAGCGAGAAGTACATCAACTGGCGGCAGTTGGAGATTTTGGGGCTGATGTCGAAAGGCAACTGGGCATGAGGCATCAGCGGTGAGCGTCGGGTTCGTCATGCTGTGCCACACCGCGCTGGACCGGGCGGCTCAGGTCGCCCGGCATTGGGCCAGCCGGGACTGCCCGGTGGTGGTGCATGTCGACGCCCGGGTGAAACGCAAACCCTATGCCAAGCTCAGGGCCGATCTGGCCGACCTGCCCAACATCCGCTTTTCCGGCCGTCACGCCTGCGAATGGGGCACCTGGGGCATCGTGGGCGCCACCCATGAGGCCGCCCGCGTCGTGCTGCGCGACTTTGCCGAGGTGCGCCATGTCTATCTCGCCTCGGGCTCGTGCCTGCCCCTGCGCCCGGTCGAAGATCTGATCGCCTATCTCGACGAACGCCCCCGCACCGATTTCATCGAAAGCGTCACGACAGAGGATGTCGGCTGGACCATCGGCGGGCTGGATGTCGAGCGGTTCACCCTGCGGTTTCCGTTCTCGTGGCGCAGGCAGCGGCGGCTGTTCGATGCCTATGTGCGCCTGCAACGACGGGTGCGGTTCCGCCGGCGGGTGCCCCCCGGCATCGTGCCGCATCTGGGCAGCCAATGGTGGTGTCTGACGCGGCAGACCTTGTCGGCGATCCTCGAAAATCCTGATCTGGCCGAGATCGACCGTTACTTCCGCCGGGTCTGGATCCCCGATGAAAGCTATTTTCAGACATTGGTCCGGCAGGTGTCGTCCAATGTCGAAAGCCGGTCGCTGACCCTGTCGAAGTTCGATTTTCAGGGCAAGCCCCACATCTTTTACGACGACCACCTGCAACTGTTGCGCCGGTCGGATTGTTTCGTTGCGCGCAAGATGTGGCCGCATGCCGACAAGCTGTACAAGACCTTCCTGTCGGACGACGCGGCCAAGCAGGCGGTGGGCGAACCCAATCCCGGCAAGATCGACCGGCTGTTTGCCAAGGCGGTCGAACGGCGCACCAAGGGGCGGCCGGGGCTTTACATGCAAAGCCGTCATCCCAACGAGAATTGGGAGAACGGCCGCACCGCCGCCCCCTATTCGGTGTTCGAAGGTTTCTCCGACCTGTTCGACGGGTTCGAGACCTGGCTCGGCCGTGCCACCGGCACCCGGGCGCATGGCCATCTGTTCGCACCCGACCGGGTGGAATTTGCCGGGGGCGAGACGGTCTACAACGGCGCGGTTTCCGACAGCGCGGCGCTGCGCGATTACAACCCCCGCAGTTTTCTGTCCAATCTGGTGTGGAACACCCGGGGCGAACGGCAGTGCTTTCAGTTCGGCCCGCAGGACAATCAGATTATCGGCTGGTTCATCGGCGGCGATCCCAATGCGCAGGTCTCGGTGATCTCGGGGGCCTGGGCAGTGCCGCTGTTCCATTCCAACCGCAATTTCACCGAGATCCGCCGCGAGGCTGCACGTCTGCAGAAGATCGAGGCAGACCATCTGGCGGTGCTGCGCAACCCCTGGACCAAGGCACGGGTCCGCGTCTGGACCCTGGCCGAATTCGTCGAAAACCCGATGGAGCCGTTGCAGACCGTGATCGACGAGATCAGCCCGCGCTCGGTCCGGCGGTTGACCGAGGCGCCGCGGCTGGCCGATCTGACGGGTTTTGGCCAATTCCTGCAGAACCTGCGCAATCAGGGCATGCAGCCGGTCCTGATGGGCGACTTTCCGGTTGGCGAAGACCCCAAACCCTCGGCCAGCCGCCGCGGCCGCCCCTATCTGGTGAAATGATTTGTCAGGCCCGTTCCGCAGCTTTGTGATCTTTGCCGACATGCGCACGGGATCGAACTTTCTCGAGGCGAACCTGAATGCGCTGGCGGAGGTCCGCTGCCATGGCGAGGCGTTCAACCCCTATTTCATCGGCGGCGAGAACCGGCAGGCGATGTTCGGGATGGACCTTGCGGCCCGCGACGCAGACCCGGCAGGGTTCATCCGCGCAATGCGGGCACAGACCGAGGGGCTGGCCGGGTTTCGCTATTTCCACGACCACGACCCCCGGGTGCCCGACCTCGTGCTCGACGACCCCGCCTGTGCCAAGGTGATCCTGACGCGCAACCCGCTGGAAAGCTACATCAGCTGGAAGATCGCGATGGAGGCCGATCAGTGGTGGCTGGCCAACACCCGCCACCTGCGCACCCCCCGGCCCCGGTTCGATCTGACCGAGTTCCAGACCCGCAGCCGGGCAGTGCAGGACTTTCAGGTGCGTTTGCTGCGGCGGCTGCAGGTGACCGGGCAGACCGCGTTCTATGTCGACTACGCCGATGTGCTGGACATCGACGTGCTGAACGGGCTGGCCGGGTTTCTTGGGGTCAAGGACCGCCTCCGCAGCCTGAATACAAGGTTCAAGAAGCAAAATCCCGAAGCGATCCGCGACAAGGTGGCAAACCCCGCCGAAATGGAGGCGGATCTGGCCCGGATAGACTGGTTCGAGGCAGCCCATACCCCCAATTTCGAACCCCGGCGCAACGCAGCGGTGCCAAGCTACATCGCGGTCAATGGCGCCGCCTTGCTGTTCCAGCCGGTCAAGGCCGGGCCAGAGGCCGCGTTGCGCCGCTGGCTGGCGCAGTATGGCGAATTGCAGCCGAACTTCGACCGCCGCAGCCTCAAGGACTGGAAAGACCGTCACCCCGGGTTCCGCAGCTTTACGGTGCTGCGCCACCCGCTCGCCCGGGCGCATGCGGCGTGGTGCGATTATCTGGCGCGCGACTGGCTGCCCGAACTGCGCCCCTATCTCAAACGTGTCCACGGCCTGCAATTGCCGCGAAAAGGCGATGGCTTCGACAGCACCGACGCCTTTCGCGACGGGTTCAAGGTTTTTCTCGACTTTGCCAGGTTCAACCTGACGGGCCGGACCGAGATCAAGGTCATGCCGCAGATCGCCACGCAACTGGCAACGCTTCAGGGGTTCACAAACCTGCAATCCCCCGATGTCGTGCTGCGCGAAGACCGCCTGACCGAGGGACTGACCTTTCTCGCCGCCGAGACGGACCTGCCCTGCCTGCCATATGTCGAGCCGACCGATCATCCGCCGCACAGCCTGTTCTCGCTGTGGGACCCCGACCTCGAGATTGCCGCACGGGCGGCCTACGCGCGCGACTACGAAGCGTTCGGTTTCGGGCCCTGGCACAGTTGACCGCTTCCCTTTCAGCTTGGCACAAATATCCCACGGGGGTCCGGGGGTGTGAAACCCCCGGTCTGCCCACGGACCGGTCTGCCCACGGACCGGTCTGCCCACGGACCGGTCTGCCTAGGCCCCGGTTTGCCCCCGCTTCAGGCCGCAGCCTGCGGCGCCCGCGCCTCGGTCAGAATGGCGTGCAGCTTTGCCGGGTCGGTGTTTGCCCGCAACTTGGCGCAGATCCCGGGGTCCCGCATCGTCCGCGATACCAGCGCCAGCGCTTTCAGGTGATCGACCCCGGACTCCTTGGGTGCGAACAGCCCGAACACCAGATCGACCGGCTGGCGGTCCACCGAATCATAATCCAGCGGTCGCTCCAGGCGCAGGAAGACGCCGACGATCCGGCTCAGATCGTCCAGCCGGGCGTGGGGCAGGGCAATGCCGTGGCCTACGCCGGTCGGCCCCAGGCTTTCACGCTCCTGCAACCCGTCGATCGCCAGCGCCGCTGACAGGCCATAGCCTTGCGCCGCAATTTCGCCCAGTTCCTGAAACAGCCGCTTCTTGCTGGTCAGATGTCCCACAACCCTGACGGCCGCAGGGATCAAGAGTTTCGAAAGTTCCATAACCCGCCGTCATTCCTGCGCAAGCGTCACGTCTTGCATCATTTGCTGTTGCGAGGGTCGATCCAACCGATGTTGCCGTCATCCCGGCGGTACACCACGTTGACGCCCCCATGTCCTTCGTTCCGAAACACCAGCATGCGGTCCCCCGCCAGTTCCAGTTGCATCACCGCTTCGCCCACGGTGATCGACGGAATCCGCGTCTCCATCTCGGCAATCACCACAGGGCTCAGGGTGTCGGCTTCGGCATCCTCGATGTCCTCGGATGGGGCAAGGATATAGGCCGCTCCGCCGCCGTATTCAACGGGTTCCGCACGGTCGCGATGATGGCTGCGCAGCCGCCGCTTGTACCGGCGCAACTGTTTGTCCATTTTCTCGCGGCACGACTCGAAGGCAGCATAGATCTCGACGGCGTGACCACGGGCCTGCGCGGTCAGACCGGTCGACAGGTGAACCACCGCCTCGCAGACATGTTCATGCGCGACCTTGGAAAACACGATGACCGCTTCGGTCGGGCGCTGCGCGTATTTCTCGACCACTTCGCCCAATTCCGCCTTCACATGGGTCTGCAGCGCCTCGCCGATGTCGATGGACCGTCCGCTGATCTGATAGCGCATTGGCTCTCCTGTCAGAAATCGTGATACGTCCGGCGCAAGACACGCCGGGGTTGCAACGCAAGAGCCGGCTGTGCAGGGTCAGGGCCGAGTCGCACCGGGTGCGGGACCGTGCCGGGTCCGCCGTAGGGTGTCATCCGAGGGCGCGGGTCTGCTCGCATCCAGGTCATTTGCGGACGGGGCGGGATGGTTGTCAACAGCGCCGTCACGCGACCGTCACAACCGGCGGGCAATGGATCAGATGATCCGGAAATTCTCGCCCAGATAGACCCGGCGCACCATTTCGTCGCGCACCACCTCGTCGGTCGTCCCGCTTTTCAACACCTTGCCGTCATGCAGGATATAAGCACGGTCGACGATTTCCAGCGTTTCGCGGACGTTGTGATCGGTGATCAGCACCCCGATGCCACGCCGCTTGAGGTCGTGCACAAGGTGCCGGATCTCGCCGACCGCTATCGGGTCCACCCCGGCAAACGGCTCGTCGAGCAACAGGAACTTGGGCTCGGCGGCGAGGCAGCGGGCGATCTCGACCCGGCGCCGCTCGCCGCCCGACAGCGCAAGAGCGGGCGCCCGCCGCAGATGGGTGATCGAGAACTCGCTCAGCAATTCCTCCAGCCGCTCGCGCCGCCTGTGCCGGTCGGGTTCGGCGATTTCCAGAACGGCCAGGATGTTGTCCTCGACGCTGAGCCCGCGAAAGATCGACACTTCCTGCGGCAGATAGCCGATCCCCAGCCGCGCCCGGCGATACATCGGCAGGGCGGTGACATCGCGCCCGTCGATCAGCACCTGACCGCCTTCGGGCGTCACCAGCCCGGCGATGGCATAAAAGCAGGTGGTCTTGCCCGAGCCGTTGGGGCCGAGCAGCGCCACGACTTCCCCCCGGTTCAGAATCATCGACACGTCGCGGATCACCAGCCGCCGCTTGTAGCTTTTGCGCAGATGGCGAACATGCAGTCCGGCATCCCCCGTGGTGACGGTCAGGTCGGGCATCAGTTCTGGGCCGGCAGGAACGTCGTTGTGACGCGGCCTTCCATCCGGCCAGAGCCGGAGGTAAGGTTGATCACCAGCTTTTGCCCCGAAATGGCCGCCTGCCCCTGGGTCAGCACGACATCGCCCGTCATGACCACGTCGCCGCTTTCGACCGTATAGACCGCCTCGGCCGCCTCGGCGGCGTCCGGTCCGCTGACCAGCAGCACTCCGCCCCTGGCGATCACCTGACGCACGCCGGCTCCGTCGGCGGAATTCTCGACCTCGACCTCGCCCGCCGTCAGGGTCAGCGCGCCCTGGGTGACGACGACGTTGCCGGTAAACAGCGCGCGGCTCGTCTTCTGATCTATCGACAGGCTGTCCGAGGTCACTTCGACCGGTGCCGACACATCGGCCTTCAACCCGCCGAATTCGATGTCGACGCCCTGCGCCACCCCGGCCGATGCCAGCGCCAGAACGCCCGCACAAGCGACAATCATCAAGCGAAGCATCGGCGCAACCCAGTCATTTCTGTGCCCAGTCATTTCTGTGGCCCGTCGTTTCTTTGGCCCGTCGTTTCTATGGCCCGTCAATTCTGCGGGTCGTCAATTCTGCGGGTCGTCAATTCTGCGGGTCGTCAATTCTGCGGGTCGTATAGCAGTTTGATCCGGTCTTTGAAAACGATAACGTAAGCAGCTCCGACCAGACCGATGTGCAGCGACCCGGCGGTCAGCGTGCCCATCGGGCCGGTCGCCTGAACCGCCCCGTCGCTGTCCAGCGCGGTGCGGTCGGTGGCAATCGAAAGGCCCGCCGTTTCGATCCGGTAACCGGTCGAAGAGGTCAGGACGACTCCGCCCGACAGCAGCATCCGTCCCGCCGTCGCGTCAAGCTGCCCGCGCCCGGCCACCAGATCGGTCGTGGCGCCGTCGGGCGTCTGCAGCCGCCCCGTCACCCCCGACGCGGCACCGGCATTGTCGCTGCCCGAAACCCCCGGACGGGCATCGGCGGCCTGCACGGTCAGGGCGGCACCGTCTTCGGTCATCCCCGCATAGGCCGCACTGGTGACCCGCGGGTCCCGCAACCGGTCGGCGACGTCCACATCGGCATACGGGATCGCGTCTTGCGGATCGACCCCCTGCGAGATCAGGAACAACGTCGACAGGATCGCCAGCGCGGCCAGCGGCAGTGCCACCTTGAACACCGCCACCAGCCGCGAATGCAGATTGTCCAGCGCCATCAGGCAATGCCGGCGCGCAGGCAGTCGTGAATGTGCAGAATGCCGATGGCGCGACGCTGCCCGGGTTCGACCACGAAAAGGCAGGTGATCTTGGCGTCGTTCATCACTGACACCGCACGTTCGGCCAGCGCGTCGGGCGGCACCGTGCGGGGGTCGCGGGTCATCACCTGGCCTGCACTCAAGGCAAGCAGCCCTTCCATATGCCGGCGCAAGTCGCCGTCGGTCACGATGCCGTCGAGATAGCCCTCGGGCCCGGTCACGCCAACCACGCCAAAGCCCGAGCGGCTGATCGTCAGCAAGGCCTCGCTCATCGGGCTGTCGGCCGTGGTCAGGGGCAGGTCGGTGTGCATCAGGTCGCGGACCTTCATCAGCCGCGAGCCCAGCTTGCCGCCCGGATGAAACAGCCGGAAATGGTCGGGGGTAAAGGCGCGATGCTCCATCAGCGCCACGGCCAGCGCGTCGCCAAGCGCCAGCGCCATCGTCGTCGAGGTGGTGGGCACGATCCCGGTTCCGCAGGCTTCGGGCACTTCGGGCAGCAGGATCGCCACATCCGACTGGCGCAGCAGGGTCGAGGCTGCCCGCCCCGCCACCCCGATCAGGGGAATTCCGAATCGGCGGGTATGGGCGATCAGGTCGGCCAGTTCGGTCGTCTCGCCCGAGTTGGACAGCATCAGCACCACATCGCCGCGCATGACCATGCCAAGGTCGCCATGGCTCGCCTCGGCCGGATGCACGAATTGCGCAGGCGTGCCGGTTGACGCGAAGGTCGCTGCGATCTTGCGCGCGATGTGGCCCGATTTGCCCATGCCCGACACGATGACCCGGCCGTTCGCCGCCATGATCATTTCGACCGCCCGCGCAAAACTGTCGGTCAGAGCGGCTCCGAGCAGCCCGAGCGCCTCGGCCTCCCGGGCGATCACGCGGCGGCCGGTGGTCAACAGGTCAATGGTGGAAGAGGTCATCGGGTTCTTCCCATCCCATCAGGTCCAGTTCGGCGCGGGTTGGCAGAAAGTCGAAACAGCGCTGCGCCAGCGCAAGCCGGTCCTCTCGGATCAACAGCGCCTCGAGTGCGTCTTTCAGGCGGTGCAGATACAGCACATCCGAGGCGGCGTAATCGCGCTGCGCCTCGGTCAGCACGGCCGACCCCCAGTCCGAGGTTTGCTGCTGCTTGGACACATCGACGCCCACCAGCTCCATCAGCAGATATTTCAGCCCGTGCCGGTCGGTGAAGGTCCGTACCAGTTTGGCCGCGATCTTGGTGCACCACACCGGGGCCGTCGCCACGCCAAGTGCCTGTTGCAGCGCCGCAATGTCGAACCGCCCGAAGTGAAACAGCTTGAGCGTCGCGGGGTCGGTCAGCAGCCGCTGCAAGTTGGGTGCGCCGGTTTGCCCCTTGGCGATCTGTACCAGATGGGCATGCCCGTCGCCGCCCGACAGTTGCACCAGACACAGCCGGTCGCGGCGCGGGTCCAGCCCCATGGTTTCGGTGTCGATCGCCACGATCGGGCCAAAAGACAGCCCGGCGGGCAAGTCGCCCTGATGCAGATGAATGGTCACGGGTGGTCGTCCTGTCACTAGGGTTCGCCGTCTCGATACGCCTCGCAGGGGGCACGGGTCAACCAATGGCGGGCACAGGGGGGGCCGAGGCGGCCCGGAACACAAAAGCCCCGATCCCTGCCTGGGTCCGGGGCTTTTCGTGGTGCCCAGAAGAGGACTCGAACCTCCACGCCTTGCAGCGCTGGTACCTGAAACCAGTGCGTCTACCAATTCCGCCATCTGGGCACTGCGAGGCGACTTAGACCCCGCGCAAGGCGCTGTCAACCGGAGGCAAAGGTTTTTTGTCGCGGTGAATGTCGCTTGCTGGACGGGCTGGCGAAAGTTATTCAGGCGGCACGCAGCCTGCAGCCGAAGGGGTTCCGCATGGGCAATCTGGTCACGATCTTTGGCGGGTCGGGGTTTGTCGGCCGGTACATCGCGCGGCGGATGGCGCAACAGGGCTGGCGGGTGCGGGTGGCGGTGCGCCGGCCGAACGAGGCGTTGTTCGTGCGGCCCTATGGCTCGCCCGGGCAGGTCGAGCCGGTGTTCTGCAATATCCGCGACGATGCCAGCGTGCAGGCGGCGACGGCGGGCGCCGATGCGGTGGTGAACTGTGTCGGCACGTTCGATATCAGCGGGCGCAACAGCTTTACCGCTGTGCAGACCGAGGGCGCGACCCGGATCGCCCGGATTGCGGCGGATCGCGGCGTGGCGCGGATGGTGCATCTGTCGGCGATCGGGTCCTCTGCCACGTCGAACAGCGCCTATTCGGTCAGCAAGGCGGCGGGCGAGGCCGGCGTGCTTGCAGCGCTTCCCGCAGCGGTGATCCTGCGTCCCTCGGTGATCTTCGGCAGTGAGGACGCCTTTTTCAACCGATTTGCCGGGATGGCCCGGATGGGGCCGATCCTGCCGGTGGTGGGGGCCGACACCCGGTTTCAGCCGGTGTACGTCGATGACGTGGCACAGGCGGCGGAGATGGGCGTTCTGGGCCGGGCCAGCGGGATTTACGAGTTGGGTGGGCCGGACATCGACACGTTCCAGGGGCTGATGGAGCGGATGCTGCGGGTCATCCAGCGGCGCAAACTGATCGTGAACCTGCCGTTCTGGGCAGCAGGGATCATGGGCAGAGCACTGGATCTGGGCTCGACGCTGACCGGGGGGCTGCTGGCGAACGGGCTGATCACCGCCGATCAGGTCAGATCGCTGCGGGTCGACAATGTGGTGGCCGACGGCGCGCGCGGCTTTGCCGATCTGGGCATCGTGCCCACGGCGATGGACGCGGTGTTGCCGGACTATCTGTGGCGCTATCGCCCCTCGGGCCAGTTTGCCGCGATCAAGGATTCGGCCAAGAACCTGCGCAAAGGCTGAGGCGTGTCTGACCAGACCCTGACGGCTGCTTTTCTCGGCCTGCTTGAGGGGCTCACCGAATTCATCCCGGTGTCGTCGACCGGCCATCTGTTGTTGGCGGGGCACTTTCTGGGGTTTCAGAGCACCGGCAAGACCTTTGAAGTGGTGATCCAGCTTGGCGCGGTGCTGGCCATCGTGGTGCTGTATGCCGGGCGGTTGTGGGCGGTATTGGGGCGGGTCGGGCAGGATCCCGCGGCGATGCGGTTCGTCGTGTCGGTTCTGCTGGCGTTCCTGCCGGCGGCTGTGCTTGGTGTGCTGGCGCATGGGTTCATCAAGACGGTGCTGTTCGAAAGCCCGCAATTGATTGCCGTTATGCTGATCATCGGCGGCATTGTTCTGCTGGGGGTTGACCGGCTGGCACTTAAGCCGGTCCATGACGATGCACTGGCGTTGCCGTTACGCACCGCCCTGATCATCGGCGCGGCGCAGTGTCTTGCCCTGGTGCCGGGGGTCAGCAGGTCGGGGGCGACGATTGTCGGCGCGCTGATGCTGGGGGTCGGCAAGCGGGCGGCAGCGGAGTTTTCGTTCTTTCTGTCGATGCCAACGATGGGGGCCGCTGTTGCCTATGATCTTTTCAAGAACCGCGATGCGCTGGATTTCTCGGGACTTTCGGACATTGCGGTCGGCTTTGTGGTCGCGTTTGTCTCGGCGATCTTGGTGGTCCGGTGGGTCTTGGGCTATGTGTCAAGGAATGGCTATGCGGTGTTCGGGGTTTGGCGAATCATTGTGGGGGTGTGTGCCCTGGCGGCGCTGGCATCGGGATACTGACCGGTTAGGTATCGCAGACTGACCTGATTATCTGCTTTTCTTGCCGGATGATCGGTGCGCGGAGCAAAAATCGACATATTAGGTCAGCCTTGCTGACTTTTATTTCGGCGCAGCCCAAAGTATCAAGACGGTCCGAACGATCCGGCAGGGAGGTGTCGTCTTGGCAGTGCAACACATGCTGAAATTCGTGACTCTCGGCAAGGAAACGCCCGAGAAGCGCCCGCCGATGCTGCGGTCCGACGACTTTCACGAAATCTACCGCGAATTCGCCGCACAAAAGGCGGTCGAACAGTCCAGCCGGTGCAGCCAGTGCGGTGTGCCGTATTGCCAGACCCATTGCCCGTTGCACAACAACATTCCCGACTGGCTGGCCCTGACTGCTGCGGGGCGGTTGCAAGAGGCGTATGAGGTCAGCCAGGCCACCAACACGTTCCCCGAAATCTGCGGCCGCATCTGCCCGCAGGACCGCCTGTGCGAGGGCAATTGCGTGATCGAACTTTCGGGTCATGGCACGGTGACCATCGGGGCGGTCGAGAAATACATCACCGACACGGCCTGGGAACGGGGCTGGGTCCAACCGATCCGGCCGCACACGGAACGTGGCGATTCTGTTGGGATCATCGGTGCCGGGCCGGGCGGACTGGCGGCGGCAGATGTGCTACGACGGGCCGGGGTTCAGGTCACGGTTTATGACCGCTACGACCGGGCCGGCGGGCTGCTGACTTATGGGATCCCGGGGTTCAAGCTGGAGAAACCGGTTGTGATGCAGCGGATCGACCAGTTGCAACAGGGTGGAGTGCAGATGGTTCTGAACTGCACGGTCGGAAAGGACCTGTCGTTCGACGCGATCCGGGGGCAGCACGATGCGGTGCTGATCGCGACCGGCGTTTACAAGGCCCGCGACATTGCAGCCCCCGGTGTGGGTGCGCCGGGCATCGTGGCCGCGCTCGACTATCTGACGGCGAGCAACCGGAAAAGCTTTGGTGACGAGGTCGAGGCGTTTGACACCGGCACCCTGAACGCCGAGGGGAAACGCGTGGTGGTCATCGGTGGCGGCGACACGGCGATGGATTGCGTGCGCACCGCAGTCCGGCAGGGGGCAGTGTCGGTCAAGTGCCTGTACCGGCGCGACAAGGCGAACATGCCGGGGTCGATGCGCGAGGTGCAGAATGCCGAAGAGGAGGGCGTGGACTTCGTCTGGCTGACGGCCCCCAAGGGCTTTGCCGGCTCTCCGGTCTCGGGCGTGATGGTACAGCGGATGCGGTTGGGCGACCCCGACGCCACTGGCCGCCAGGCCCCGGAACTGATCGAAGGCGCGGACTATGTCGAGCCGGCCGATCTGGTCATTCAGGCGCTCGGGTTTGAACCGGAAGCCTTGCCGGTGCTGTGGGGAGTGCCCGAACTGACCGTCACGCGCTGGGGCACGATCATGTCCGATTTTCGCACCCATGCCACCAGCCTGCCGGGCGTCTATGCGGCGGGGGATATCGTGCGGGGGGCGAGCCTTGTCGTCTGGGCGATCCGCGATGGCCGCGAGGCGGCCCAGTCGATTCTGGCCTATCTGGCACAGCCTGCGTCAGTGGCGGCAGAGTAGAGGGATGGTCTCGCACCGTCCGCTCCGAATGATCCGTGCAGCAAGCGCTGCTTTTGTAACGGTCAGCCTGGCTGACCCGGTGTCGAGGATGGAATGGCGATGAAACCGGCCCTGCTGTCTTGCCTGCTGACCCTTGCCCCGGCGCCGTCGCTTGCGGCCAACCAATGGGCTGCGCCCGAAGGCTGTGAGACGTTCATGACTGTCCAGTCGCGGCAATGCCGGGTGTCGAACCACTACCGATGCGCCCTCGACGCGCCGGGCGACCAGTGGCGCGCCGATTTCGACCAGGACGGCATCTTCTTTCAAAGCCGGATCAACGCCGAGGCGGAATGGCTGGAAAGCTATGACCTGTTCCCGACCATCAAGCAGACGCTGGACCCGGGGGCGATCGACCCCGCCTCGTTCTCGGGCCTGTTGGCGACGGGGCTTGACACCTTCGTTTTCGATCTCAGCAAGGACAATGGCGAGCGCAGTTTCGTGCGCGGGCAGGACAGCCTGACCGGCAAGACCTGGGTCGTGGACGGCATCACCCTGTCGGAGACCGCGTTCGAGTATGAGGAAACCGACGCCTCGGGCGGTGTCCTGCGCATGTCGCGGGGCAACGAATACGTCCACCCCGACTGGCGGCTGTTCTTTTCCGGCCCGTCGGAGTGGTGGGACGGCGAGGCATGGCTGCCGATCGACGGTCGCCCGATGGAGTTCATCTTTCCCGGCGAGCCCGGGTTTGCGGCCACCGAGCCGCTGTTCGATTGCGACCCCGTCTTGTCGCAACTTCGACCTTCGAGGAAAGGCCTGATCCATGACCACCTTTGATTCCGCCTGGGTCGCCGCCGAGGAAGCGAAACGCACCTGGCTTGAGTCCGCCGGCCTGTATCGCGCCGAGGATGAGCATTCTTCCTGCGGTGTCGGGCTTGTGGTTGCCGTGTCGGGCCAGCCCAGCCGCCGGGTGGTGGAAAACGGGATTGCGGCGCTGAAAGCCGTGTGGCACCGCGGTGCCGTCGATGCCGATGGCAAGACCGGCGACGGGGCCGGCATTCACGTGCAAATCCCGGTGCGGTTCTTTTACGATCAGGTGCGCCGCACCGGGCATGAGCCGGATACCGCCAAGCTGATCGCCGTCGGGCAGGTGTTCCTGCCGCGCACCGACTTTGGCGCACAGGAGCGGTGCCGGACGATCGTGGAAACCGAAGTGCTGCGGATGGGGCACTATATCTATGGCTGGCGGCATGTGCCGGTGGATGTCAGCGTTCTGGGCGAGAAGGCCAACGCGACGCGCCCCGAGATCGAACAGATCCTGATCCGCAACGAGAAGGCGATTGATGCCGAGGCATTCGAGCGGGAATTGTACATCATTCGCCGCCGGATCGAGAAGGCGGCGTTGGCCGCGCATATCGCGGGGGTGTATCTGTGCAGTCTGTCGTGCCGCAGCATCATCTACAAGGGCATGATGCTGGCCGAACAGGTGGCGGTGTTCTACCCCGATCTGATGGACGACCGGTTCGAGTCCGCCTTTGCGATCTATCATCAGCGGTATTCCACCAACACCTTCCCGCAGTGGTGGCTGGCCCAGCCGTTCCGCATGCTGGCCCATAACGGCGAGATCAACACGCTGAAGGGCAACGTCAACTGGATGCGCAGCCACGAGATCCGCATGGCGTCCAACAACTTTGGCGACGCTGCCGAAGACATCAAGCCGATCATCCCGGCGGGAACATCCGACAGTGGCGCGCTGGATGCGGTGTTCGAGGTTCTGGTGCGCTCGGGGCGTTCCGCGCCGATGGCCAAGACCATGCTGGTGCCTGAAGCCTGGTCAAAGGCCACCATCGACATGCCAAAGGCCTGGGCCGACATGTACGCCTATTGCAACGCCGTGATGGAGCCATGGGACGGGCCTGCCGCCCTGGCGATGACCGATGGTCGCTGGGTGTGCGGTGGTCTTGACCGCAACGGATTGCGCCCGATGCGTTATGTGGTGACCGGCGACGGAATGCTGATTGCGGGGTCCGAGGCCGGGATGGTGCCGGTGGATGAAACCACCGTGGTCGAAAAAGGCGCGTTGGGGCCCGGGCAGATGATCGCGGTCGATATGGTCGAAGGGCGGCTGTACCACGACGCCGAGATGAAAGACCGCCTGGCGGGCGCGCAGCCCTACGGCGCCTGGATCGAACGGATTGTGAATCTGAACGAATTGCTGGCCGATGTGCCCGAGGTGGCGCTGTTTGCCGGCGCGGACTTGCGCCGCCGGCAAATCGCGGCGGGCTATTCGATGGAGGAGCTGGAGCAGGTTCTCGCGCCGATGGCCGAAGATGGCAAAGAGATGATCGCCAGCATGGGCGACGATACGCCCGCCGCCGTGTTGTCTTCGGTTTACCGGCCCCTGTCGCATTTCTTCCGGCAGAACTTCAGTCAGGTGACCAACCCGCCGATCGACTCGCTTCGTGAAGGCAGGGTGATGAGCCTCAAGACCCGCTTTGGCAATCTGCGCAACGTGCTGGACGAAAACTCGTCGCAGACCGAGATTCTGGTGCTGGAAAGCCCGTTCATCGCCAATGCCGAATTCGACGTGATGGTGCAACGGTTTGGCGCGCAGGTGGCCTTCGTCGACTGCACCTTTGCGGTTGGAACGGGGCTGGACGACTTGCGGCAGGGGTTGGAGCGGATCCGGGCCGAAGCCGAGGATGCGGTCCGGTCCGGCGCGGGGCAGTTGGTGTTGACCGATCAGCATCAGGGGGTGGACCGGGTCGGGATGCCGATGATCCTTGCGACTTCGGCTGTGCATTCGTGGCTGACACGCAAGGGGCTGCGGACGTTCTGTTCGATCAACGTGCGGTCGGCCGAGTGCATCGACCCGCATTACTTTGCCGTGCTGATCTCGGCGGGGGCCACGACGGTCAACGCCTATCTGGCGCAAGACAGCATCGCCGACCGGGTTTCGCGCGGGCTGATCGACGGGTCGCTGACCGATGCGATGCGCCGCTATCGGGATGCAATTGATGCGGGCCTGCTGAAGATCATGTCCAAGATGGGGATCTCGGTGATTTCGTCCTATCGTGGCGGTCTGAACTTCGAGGCGGTGGGGCTGTCGCGCGCCATGGTGGCGGAATATTTCCCCGGCATGCACTCGCGCATTTCCGGCATCGGCGTGTCGGGGATCGAGCAGAAGCTGGAAGAGGTTCACGCCCGCGGCTGGCGGGGCGGGTCGGACGTGCTGCCGATTGGCGGGTTCTACAAGGCACGGCGGTCGGGTGAAAAGCACGCCTGGGAGGCGTCGAGCATGCACATGCTGCAAGCGGCCTGCGACCGGGCCAGCTATGACATGTGGAAGCAGTTTTCCGCGGCGATGCGGGCCAATCCGCCGATCCACCTGCGCGATCTGCTGGACATCAAGACATTGGGCAAACCCGTGCCGATCGAGGAGGTCGAGTCGATCACCTCGATCCGCAAACGGTTCGTGACGCCGGGGATGTCCTTGGGGGCGCTGTCGCCCGAGGCGCACAAGACGCTGAACGTCGCGATGAACCGGATCGGGGCAAAGTCGGACAGTGGCGAAGGCGGCGAGGACCCGGCGCATTTCGTGCCCGAACCCAACGGCGACAACCCTAGCGCCAAGATCAAGCAGGTGGCCTCGGGCCGCTTTGGCGTGACGGCGGAGTATCTGAATGCCTGCGAGGAGTTGGAAATCAAGGTCGCGCAGGGGGCCAAGCCCGGCGAGGGCGGGCAGTTGCCGGGAATGAAGGTGACGGCGCTGATCGCACGGTTGCGCCATTCGACCCCCGGCGTATCGCTGATCAGCCCGCCGCCGCACCATGACATCTATTCGATCGAAGACCTTGCGCAACTGATCTATGACCTGAAACAGATCAACCCGCGCGCCAAGGTGACGGTGAAACTGGTTTCGCAGTCAGGTGTGGGCACGATTGCGGCGGGTGTGGCCAAGGCCAAGGCGGACATCATCCTGATTTCGGGGCACAACGGCGGCACAGGGGCCTCTCCGGGCACCTCGATCAAATACGCCGGGCTGCCATGGGAAATGGGCCTGACCGAGGCGCATCAGGTGCTGTCGATGAACAACCTGCGCGAACGGGTGACCCTGCGCACCGATGGCGGTTTGCGCACCGGGCGCGATATCGTGATGGCCGCGATGCTTGGGGCCGAAGAATACGGCATCGGCACCGCCGCGTTGATCGCGATGGGCTGCATCATGGTGCGGCAATGCCAGTCCAACACCTGCCCGGTGGGGGTCTGCACGCAAAACCCCGACCTGCGCGCCAAGTTCACCGGGTCGGCCGACAAGGTGGTGAACCTGATCACCTTCTACGCGCAGGAGGTGCGCGAAATCCTGGCCTCCATCGGCGCGCGCAGCATGGACGAGATCATCGGGCGGGCCGATCTGCTGACCCAAGTCAGCCGGGGTGCGGCGCATCTGGATGATCTGGACCTTAACCCGCTGCTGATCACGGTCGACGGGCCGGGGAAGGTGACGTTCGACCGGTCCAAGCCGCGCAACCATGTGCCCGATACGCTGGATGCCGAAATCGTCAAGGACGGCGCGCGGTTCTTCGAGGACGGCGAAAAGATGCAGTTGTCGTATGCGGTGCGCAATACGCACCGGACCATCGGCACCCGCGCCAGCAGCCATATCGTGCGCAAGTTCGGCATGCGCAACAGCCTGCAGCCCGATCATCTGACGGTGAGACTGACCGGGTCCTGCGGTCAGTCGCTGGGGGCCTTTGCGGTCAACGGGCTGAAGATCGACGTGATGGGCGACGCCAATGATTATGTCGGCAAGGGGTTGTCGGGCGGCACCATCGTGGTGCGGCCGCAGATGTCCTCTCGGCTGGTCGCGGCCGAAAACACCATCATCGGCAACACGGTTCTGTACGGCGCGACCGACGGCTGCCTGTTCGCCGCCGGCCGCGCCGGAGAGCGGTTCGCGGTACGCAATTCGGGGGCTTCGGTCGTGGTCGAAGGCTGCGGCTCGAACGGCTGCGAATACATGACCGGCGGCGTCGCTGTGGTGCTGGGGCGCATCGGGGCGAATTTCGGCGCGGGAATGACGGGAGGGATGGCCTATCTCTATGACCCGTTCGGCGTCGCCGAAGACTTCGTCAACCCCGAAAGTCTGGTCGTCTGCGGCTTGGGTCACCCGGCGTGGGAGGGGCAACTGCGCGGGTTGATCGAGCGGCATACGACCGAGACTGGCAGCAGGCTGGGTGCCCGCATTCTGGCGGACTGGGGCGGAGAGCGGGGGAATTTCCTGCAGATCTGTCCAAAGGAAATGTTGGTGCACTTGGCACATCCGCTAAGCGAAGCGGGGTTGCGCGTGCCGGCGGAGTGACCGGTTGCACCACTCGTCGCGGGGGAGGATCGGCAACTGACCCAACCTTGGCCTGGCAGGACCAACCCCAGACCGGTCTGGTCATGCCGCTACCGCTTCACGAAGGGTCGGGCCGTCATGGTCCAGATACCCGGTGTCGAAACCAACCCGCGCGACAAGACGGTCGAAATCATCAAAAACCACCCTGCCCTTTTGAAAAGTCAGCAGATTGTCCTCGCGAAGCTGGCGCAGAACCCGGTTGATGTGAACGGCGCTCAGCCCCAGCGCGTCGGCCAGCATGTATTGCGACAACGGGCAGAAATAGCCGGCTTTCGTCCCCATACCGACCAGTTTCAGCCGGGCCCCAAGTTCGAGCAGAAGATGCGCCGTGCGATCAAACGCCGAGCGACGCCCGATGCCCACCAGATGTTCGACCACCATTGCCTCATCGCGCGACGCGGCCCACAAGACGGCCACAGCAAGCCGCGGCGCTGCTTCGAACGCGTTCATCAAATCGTTTTGCTGAACTTCTGACACTTCGATCGACGTCACGGTTTCGATATTGTGATCGGCTGTCCGGAACAAAAGGGAGCGCAGTCCCAGAAAATCCCCCGGTATCTGAAAATCGACAATCTGCCGGCTGCCGTCGGGCAACCCTTTGTGAGAGCAGACCCAGCCAGACGTGAGGATGTAAGCAGATTGATCGGTTTGACCCTGGTGGACCAGATCCACTCCGGCCTTGAAACGTCGCTTGCGGCGGTGCAGATCGGCCAGCACTGACAGTTCTCTGGCCGTCAAACTCGCGAATGCCGACAGTTTGCCAACAAGGGGGCGGTCCTCGGTCATACAGACGCTCCCCGTTGATTGCGGATTTGCTTGCGTGGTCTCACAGCTATAACACACCGTCGGCAAGACGGTTCCACGGATCCTGATTTCCATCAGTGCGGGCGGTGGATTTCCTGCGAGAATAGGCGGTTAATAGTCCGCCCTGACCATGATCCCTCAAGCGGCCCATCCCGAAAGGCTTACCTGATGCCCAGTGTCCCCGAAGTTGCCGGCGCTGCTGCGCTGACGATCTGCGAAGCCCTGCTGCTGGCCCTGAACGATCGCGACATTCTGCCGGAACGCGAAATTGTCGGGATCCTGAAGGATGCGGCCGCCACGCATGATGAAGCCGCAAAAAACGAAAGCGAAGCACCGTTGCACAAAGCCGTTTCGAAACTGATAAACAAGATTCTGGCCTCGGGCAATTCGGTGCGACGGCGCTGACGCACCGACCGGGCCGACCGGGCCAAAAAACCCGGCAGCCCTCCGGAGGACCGCAAATCAGCCCGGACCGTGTCGCAGCATACCGTGGCACCGGCTGCCCGGCGGATCTCGCGGTGCACACTCGGGCACCACATCGGCCTGTGATGACACAGGTCAGGCGTCGGTGGCGCGGTCGGTTTCGGTGGTTTCGCCCTCCGGCACGGGTGGGGTTTCGGGGGCCGCGGGGACCTCGCGTTCGATCTCGATCTTCACCTGGCTGATCATCGCGGCGATCACGCCGATTACTGCCAGCCACGGAGCCGTCAAGACCACGACCCCGCCGGCCAGCGCCCCGACGGTCATCGGCAGGTCCAGCGCAAAGCCGTCTCCGGCGCGCACCCGCAGGCGGCGGACGTTACCTTCGCGGATCAGGTCCTTGATCTTGTCGATCAGTTGGCTGCCGGTCACCTCGATCTCTTCAAACAGGGTGCGGCCTGGTTTTCCGGGGTCGTCGTGATCGTCCATCGGGTATCTCCTGAGGCGGCGGTGAGTCGGCCCGGGTGCAGCATAGCCGATCTGGCGGGCAAAAGCGTTGGTCCGATTGTGACGATCCGATTGCAGCGGCGGGTCGGCTTGACCCTGTGCTGCACTTCGTGGCTATGCTCGCCGATGACCGCAAAGCCCAGACCGGCAAAGCCCAGGACGGCACGGGCGAAAGAGCCGCCTATCCCCCGAACGCCGTGGCACAGACGGATGCTGCGCGGGTTGGCACGCGGGCTTTTGGGGGTCGCGGGGTTCTATGCGGCCCTGATCGCGGTGTTCAGCGTCGCGCCGCCGCCCGGGAACCTGTATCAATGGTCAGAAGGCTGGCGGTTGGGCGGCATCGAGCGCGATTGGGTCGGCTGGGATGACATCGCACCGGTGATGGCGCGGGCGGTTGTGGCGGCGGAAGATGCGAATTTCTGCCTGCACTGGGGCTTTGACATGGCCGCGATCCGCGCCGCCGTGGCAGAGGGCGGCGCGCGCGGTGCCTCGACCATCAGCCAGCAGGTGACCAAGAACGTGCTTCTGTGGCAAGGCCGGTCTTGGCTGCGCAAGGCACTGGAAGCCGTGCTGACGCCCGCGATCGAACTGGTCTGGTCCAAGCGGCGGATCGTTGAGGTCTATCTGAACGTGGCCGAATTCGACGTGGGCGTGTTTGGTGTCCAGGCGGCGGCGCAACATCATTTCGGAGTGGATGCGCGCGATCTGACCGAGACGCAAGCCGCGCGCCTGGCCGCCGTCCTGCCGGACCCGAAGGGCCGGTCAGCCGCCGAACCCTCTGATTTTGTGCGCAAACGCAGTCGCGCCATCCTGTCGGGTGCCAGAACCATTGCGGCTGACGGGCGGGCCGTCTGTTTTCAACCCCCCGGGTAAGGCGGCCGGGTATCGCGATGGAGGTTGATATTGCCGCACGTCCACGGCAAGACGGGGAAACCGCTGCATGAGTGCCCCATCTGATGATCCGCCTGTACCATTTCCCGCTGTCGCCGTTCTGCCGCAAGGTGCGCCTCACCCTGGCGGAAAAGAAGCAGGAAGTGGAGCTGATCGAAGAGCGCTACTGGGATCCCTCGCCCGAGTTTCTTCGGCGCAATCCGGCCGGCAAGGTGCCGGTTCTGAAGATGGACGCCCGGGTGCTGTCGGAAAGTCAGGCGATCTGCGAATATCTGGAGGAAGCGATCCCGATCCCCGCGCTGATGCCGCGCGACCCTGAAAGCCGCTATGAGGTGCGGCGCCTGTGCGCCTGGTTCGACGACAAGTTCCATGCCGAGGTGACCTCGAAGCTTTTGTACGAGCGGCTGAACAAGAAGGTGATGGGGCTGGGCTATCCCGACAGCAAGAACGTCAAGGCGGGCGCGGCGCGGATCAAGTTTCACATCGATTATCTGGGGTGGCTGCTGGATCAGCGGCGGTGGCTGGCGGGGGATGTGATGACCCTGGCCGATTTCACCGCGGCGGCGCATCTGTCGTGTCTGGACTACATTTCGGATGTGGATTGGCACCGCAACGTGACCGTGAAGGACTGGTATGCCAAGCTCAAGTCGCGACCCAGTTTTCGCACCCTGCTGGCCGATCAGGTTCCGGGGTTCCCGCCGCCGGCGCATTATGCCGATCTGGATTTCTGACGGCCCCGCCGCGGGGTTCACCGCCCCGGACTCCCGCAGGATAGTTGTGGACGGAAAATGACGGCACTGAAAGAGCGGTTGCGTACGCGGGCTTTGGCGGAGGGATTTGCTGCCATGGGCGTTTGTGCGCCAGATGCGGTGCCGGGTACCGCAGCGCGGCTGCGGGCGTTTCTGGCGGCAGGGCATCACGGGCAGATGGGCTGGATGGCCGAGCGGGAGGGCTGGCGCGGCTCTGCGCAGGCGCTGTGGCCCGAGGCGCGATCGGTCGTGATGTTTGCGGAGATCTACACGCCGGTCGGGGATCCGTTGACGGTACTGGCGCAACGCGATCGGGCAGCGGTTTCGGTTTACGCCCGAGGCCGCGACTACCACGATCTGGTCAAGCGGCGGCTGAAGCGGGTCGGACGGTGGTTCGCTGCGGCAGCGGGGGCCGAGATCAAGGTGTTTGTCGATACCGCCCCGGTGATGGAAAAGCCGCTGGCGCAGGCGGCCGGGTTGGGGTGGCAGGGCAAGCACACCAATCTGGTAGGGCGCGAGTTGGGGTCGTGGTTCTTTCTGGGTGCGATGTTCACCACGGCCGGGCTGGAGCCGGATGCGGCGGAGGTCGATCATTGCGGATCGTGCCGGGCCTGTCTGGACATCTGCCCGACGCAGGCTTTTCCGGCCCCTTACAGGTTGGATGCGCGGCGCTGCATTTCCTATCTGACCATCGAACACCGCGGGCCGGTGGATCCGGAATTGCGCGGTCTGATGGGCAACCGGATCTACGGCTGCGACGATTGCCTGGCGGTGTGCCCGTGGAACAAGTTCGCCGTGGCCGCGACCGAGATCGGGTACCGGGACGCTGTCGGCGCGCCCGAACTGTCGGCGTTGGCGGGTCTGGATGACGCGGGTTTCCGGGCGCGGTTTGCCGGCAGTCCGGTCAAGCGGATCGGGCGGGACCGGTTTGTTCGCAATGTGCTGTATGCCATCGGCAATTCGGGGATGCCCGGGCTTGCAGCGGTCGCGGCCGGGTTGCAGGGAGATGCGGATGCCACTGTGGCCGAGGCGGCGCAATGGGCGGTCGGGCGGCTGGCCGCTCAGGCCGCTCCCGCCGGGCAGTGATCGGGGCTCGCGGCGCCATCCGGTCTTTGCTGGTTTGACCGCTTTCGCCCTGCTAGTCTGAGACTTTTGAGGGGCGGGTATGGATCGGTTGAAGGGCAAGGTGGCGATCGTGTCAGGCGGGGCCGGGGGTTGCGGTGCGGCTGCGGTCCGGCTGTTTGCGGCCGAGGGGGCGGCGGTCGGCATTCTGGACCGTGACCGCGCACAGGGTGCGGCGCTGGCGGACGAGTTGGCAGCGGCGGGGCACCGGGTGGTGTTTGCCGCCTGCGACGTGGCGGTAAAGGCCGAGGTCAACGCAGCGGTGCAGGCCGTGAGCGCCACGCTCGGCCCCGTGACGGTGCTGTTCAACCATGCAGGCAGCATCGTCATCAAGCCGTTTCTGGATACCGACGAGGCCGACTGGGATCGTCTGTTTGCCGTGAACGTCAAGAGCATGTTTCTGGTCACCCAAGCGGTTTTGCCGGGCATGCTGCGCGCCGGGGGTGGCAGCATCGTGTGCACGTCGTCGATCTCGGCAGTCTATGCAACGCCGAACGAGGTGCTGTACGACGCGACCAAGGGCGCGTGCCACATGTTCGCGCGCGCGGTAGCGGTCGAGTTCCGCGACCGGGGCATCCGTTGCAATGCGGTCTGTCCGGGGTTCATCGACACGCCGCACGGCAGACGCGAGGTGCAGGCTTTGGCGGCACTGGGCGTCGACGTGTCGGATGCGGCGATCCGGGCGGCGCAGGGCCGCATGGGACATCCCGAGGATGTGGCCCGTGCGGCGCTGTACCTGGCGAGCGACGAGGCCGAGTTCGTGACCGGGGCGCAATTGTTCGTCGATGGCGGGTTCAGCGCCATCTGATCGCCAGAAGCTGCGGTCAGACCAATCGGATGTCAGCCGCTTTCACTCCCGGAACCCCCGGCTTCCTGTTGCTGTGTCTTGGCCTGCTGGCCTTGATGGTCAACGGCTGGACATTTTTCGTGTTCGGTCTCGACCAAAGGCGGGCAGCTTCCGGAGGATTTCGGGTGCCGCAGCGCACCCTGCTGTCGTTGGCCCTGCTGGGCGGTTGGCCGGGCGCGATACTGGCGCAGGTCTGGTCCGGCCGCAAGACCGGCAGGCAACCCATCGGCACGCTGTTGACCCTGACAGGCGTGGCGCAGGTGTTGATGGCAGGGGCGGTGGGTGTCACGGCGATGAGCGATGGCGTGCATCCGCTGCTGGACATCAACCGCCTTGCAGCCGCCTTTGACGGCACCGCGCCACCCGGGGCGGAGAAGGCCCTGCCGCGGCGCTTTGGGCCGGGGAGCGCCGATTGGTAGTGCAGCCGCACGACCCGCTGGGCGAAACTGCCGAATCGGCCCAGACTGAGGCTTCATCGAAAGGGAGCTTTTCCATGGCACGGCATCTGGCAGACCACAGGACCTTATCGCAGGGATCACGAGTCGCCCGCTTTCTGGAGATTGCCCGACGGCAGGGCGACGGGTTGTGGCGCAGCCTCGCCCGGCGCCCGGTTCCGACCCATGGAAACCGCCGGCTGGTCGAATTTCTGCGTATCGAACGCGGTCGCAGCGTCTGATCAGCCAAGGGCTTGCAGCGGGGATGAAGGCAGGACGCCGGCTGCAACGCACATGACGCATATCCTGCGCTGCGGCACGTCCGCAAGCGGCGGATCCGCGTCAGGCGCGGACCAGTCTTTCGTAATCCAGCGCGACCTCCCGCGTCAGTGCTCCGACCTCGAACGCATAGTCCCCGATCGACCCCACCGGGGTCACTTCCGCTGCAGTGCCGGTCAGCCAGCATTGCTGGAAGCCTTCCAGTTCGGCGGGCAGGATGTGGCGCTCGTGGACCTTGATCCGTTTGTCGCGCAGCATCCGGATCACCGTCTGCCGGGTGATGCCGTTCAGGAATGCGTCGGGCAGCGGGGTGTGGACCTCGCCGTCCTTGACGAAAAAGATGTTGGCCCCCGTCGCCTCGGCCACATAGCCGCGATAATCGAACATCATGGCATCCGAGCAGCCTTTCGCCTCGGCCGCGTGCTTGGACATGGTGCAGATCATGTAAAGCCCGGCGGCCTTGGCGGCGTGCGGGATGGTTTCGGGGCTGGGCCGTTTCCATTTCGCGATGTCGAGTTTCGCGCCTTTCATCTTGGCGTCGCCGTAATAGCTGCCCCAGGTCCAGCAGGCGATGGCCAGGCGGATCGGGTTGCGCGATGATGCGACGCCCATATCTTCGCCCGCACCGCGCCAGGCGATGGCGCGGACATAGGCATCGGTCAGGCCGTTCGCCGCCAGAACCTCGGTCTTTGCCGCGTCGATCTGGGCAACCGTCCAGGGCAACTCCATGTCCAGCAGCGCGCCCGAGGTGCGCAGACGTTCGGAATGCTCGGTGCCCTTGAAGATGCGGCCACCATAGCACCGCTCGCCCTCGAACACCGACGAGGCATAGTGCAGGGCGTGGGTCAGGACATGCACGTTGGCGCTGCGCCAGTCGACCAGCGTGCCGTCCATCCAGATTTTGCCGTCCCGATCGTCATAACCTGCCATCAGAGCCTCCCGCTTTGCGAATATTGCGCCTCAATGGTCCACATCGGACATAATCTTGCGCGAAATCGGGAAATGGCGTAACAGTTGAGCCTTGGAATGTCAACGTCGCTGACGTAAGTTACCGGCACGGAGGACAATGATGCCAGACCATTCCACGGCCAGCGACGGTTTGCTGTTCCTGACCGACGAACAGTTGCGCAAGGGGATCGAGGCGATGTTCTTTGCCTATCGCGGCTTTACCAGCGACCCCGACCGGATTCTGCAGGGGCTGGATTATGGCCGGGCGCATCACCGGGCCATCCATTTCGTCCATCGCAGTCCGGGCACCACAGTGGGCAATCTGCTGTCGATCCTCGGCGTCACCAAGCAGTCGCTGAACCGCGTGCTGCGGACGCTGTTCGAGGACGGCATGGTCGAGGCGCGGGTAGGGCGGGCAGACCGGCGCGAACGGCATCTGCATCTGACCGAAAAGGGCGCGGCGCTGGAGCGCAGCCTGTCTGATGCGCAGCGGGCCCGGATGCGGTTGGCGTACCGCGCTGCGGGGCCGCAGGCGGTGCAGGGGTTCCGTCTGGTGCTCGAGGCGATGATGGACCCCGAATTGCGGCGGCAGTACCAAGGGCTGAAGGAGAACGGTCTGTGAAAGAGGCGTTGGCATGAACGAGCCGCTTGCGCATCTTCTGGTCGTCGATGACGACGAGCGCATCCGGGGGCTGTTGCAGAAATTCCTGATCCGAAACGGATTTCTGGTGTCGGCGGCCCGCGATGCGGCGCAGGCCCGGCGGATCCTGGGCGGGCTCGATTTCGACTTGCTGGTGATCGACGTGATGATGCCGGGCGAGGATGGCATCAGCCTGACCCGCGACCTGCGCCGCAAGATGGGGGTGCCGATCCTGCTGCTGACCGCGCGGGGCGAAACGGCGAACCGGATCGAAGGACTGGAGGCGGGGGCAGATGATTACCTGGTCAAACCGTTCGAGCCCAAGGAACTGCTGCTGCGGATCAACGCCATCCTGCGCCGGGTGCCGCCTGCCGTCTCGGCCCCTGCTGCGCCGCGCGCGCTGCATCTGGGCCCGGTGCGCTATGACATAGATCGTGGCGAGTTGTGGCGCGGCGCGCAACAGGTGCGGATGACATCGACCGAGGCCGCCCTGATGCGGCTGTTTGCGGCAAGCCCCGGACTGGCCATCCCGCGTGACCGGCTGGTCAGCGACACGGGCAAGCCGGAAGAAGCGGGTGCACAGATACGGGCAGTGGATGTGCAGATCACCCGGTTGCGCCGCAAGATCGAGGACGACCCCCGGCAGCCGCGCTATCTGCAAACCGTGCGCGGTGAGGGGTATCTGCTGCAGCCTGATTAGGGGGCTGCGGTCTGGCCCTCCGAACGGTGGAAAGGGAAAGCGTGGTTCTGGTTTTCAGCCATCCGGCATCGGCCGATCATGTGACGCCGCCCGGGCACCCCGAGAGGGCCGAGCGGTGGGCGGCGGTCGAGGCGGGCTTTGCCGGGCTGGCCGTGACGCGGCGCGAGGCTCCGTCGGGCAACGTGGCAGATGTGCTGCGCTGCCATACCGCCGGGCATGTGGCGCAGGTGCAAGCCTCGGTTCCGGTCAGAGGGTGGGTCGCGTTGGGCGGCGACACCTTTGTGTCGCCGGGGTCGTGGGCGGCGGCACTGCGGGCGGTTGGCGGGGCCTGTGCGGCGGTGGACGCCGTGGTGGCCGGGGGCGGGCGGGCCTTCGTGGTCTGCCGGCCGCCGGGGCATCACGCCGAACGGGCCGCCGCGATGGGGTTCTGCCTGTTCGGCACCGCGGCGATTGCGGCCATGCGGGCGCTGGACCATCACGGGCTGTCCCGCGTGGCCGTGCTCGATTTCGACGTGCATCATGGCAATGGCACGCAAGATCTGTTGTGGGACGAGCCGCGGGCGATGTTCGTGTCCAGCCATCAATCGCCGCTTTACCCCGGGTCGGGGGCGGCAGACGAGGTGGGGGCACATGGGCAGATCGTGAACCTGCCGCTGCGTCCCGGGTCGGGCGGGGCTGAAATGCGGGCGGTATGGGGTCCGGCGCTAGAGCGGGTTGCGGCGTTTGCGCCGGATCTGATCATTCTCAGCGCGGGGTTCGACGCGCATCGCAGCGATCCCCTGGGTGGTCTGGAGTGGCAGGCTGCGGATTTCGGCTGGCTGACGCGGGCGATCTGCGACCTGGCAGACCGGGTGTGCGGCGGGCGGGTGGTGTCCTGTCTGGAGGGCGGCTATGATCTGACAGCGCTGACCGCTTCGGTTGCAGCGCATGTGGCGGAACTGGGAAGGCCGGGCGGATGACAGCGGACAAGACGACGCCAGACAACACGACACCCGACAAGACCGTGGGCGACATGAGTTTCGAAGAGGCGATGGCGGCGCTGGAGGCGGTGGTCTCGGCGCTGGAAAAGGGCGAGGTGCCCCTTGAGAAATCCATCGAACTGTATGACCGCGGCGCAGCCCTTCGGGCGCATTGCGCGGGCAAGCTGGCGCAGGCGGAAGAGAAGGTCGAGTTGATCCGCACTGCCGAGGGGCGCGCGGTGGGGGTGACCCCGGCGGAGGGGTTGTGAGCTTCCCGGCGCGGCTGGCGGCGGCAGCGGCACTGACCGACGCGCGGCTTGCTGCGGCCATGGCCGGAATGGGCGATCAGCCGGTGGTGGCGGCGATGCGCCATGCCGCGCACGGCGGCAAGCGGCTGCGCGGGTTTCTGGTACTTGAAACAGCGGCGCTGTTCGGGCTCGGGCCGGCGCGGGCCGTCAGCGCGTCCGCGGCGATCGAGGCGCTGCACGCCTATTCGCTGGTGCACGACGATCTGCCGTGCATGGATGACGACGATCTGCGGCGCGGGCAGCCTACGGTGCATGTTGCCTGGGACGAGGCGGTAGCGGTGCTGGCGGGGGACGCGCTGCAGTCACTGGCATTCGAGTTGCTGAGCGACCCCGCGTTGGGCTCGGCCGAGGTCCGCATGACGCTGGTCGCCCGGCTGGCGGTCTGCGCGGGGGCAAGAGGCATGGTGCTGGGGCAGGCGCTCGACATCGCGGCCGAGACGGCTGCGGTGCCGCTGACGCTGCAGCAGATCATCGACCTGCAGGCCGCCAAGACCGGCGCGCTGTTTGGCTGGGCGGGCGTGGCCGGAGCGGTGCTGGCCGGGCAGGACGAAGTACCGCTGACGGGTTATGCCGCGGCTCTGGGGCTGGCGTTTCAGATTGCCGACGACATTCTGGATGTGACGGGGGATGCGGCCAGCACCGGCAAGCGGGTGGGCAAGGATGCCGGCGCGGGCAAGGCCACCTTTGTCTCGCTGCTGGGGCTGGAGGCCGCCCGCGGCTTTTGCGCCCGGCTGGTCGATCAGGGCATCACGGCGCTTGACCCTTACGGCAGGCAGGCCGATATGCTGCGGGACTGCGCGCGCTATGTGATCGCGCGCGACAGGTGACCCGACCGATGACGCCCTTGCTCGACCTTGTGACGCTGCCGTCAGATATGAAACGGCTGACGGATGCGCAGTTGCGGCAACTGGCGGATCAGGTGCGCGCCGAAGTGATTTCGGCCGTGTCGGTCACGGGCGGGCATCTGGGCGCAGGTCTGGGTGTGGTCGAATTGACTGTGGCGCTGCATGCGGTGTTCGACGCCCCGCGCGACAAGATCATCTGGGATGTGGGACATCAATGCTATCCCCACAAGATATTGACCGGACGACGCGACCGGATCCGGACGCTGCGGGCCGAGGGTGGGTTGTCGGGCTTTACCAAACGCAGCGAAAGCCCGTTCGATCCGTTCGGGGCAGCCCATAGCTCCACATCGATCAGTGCGGCCCTGGGGTTCGTCTGTGCGGCCGATCTGGGCGGCTCGCCCGGCGATGCGGTGGCGGTGATCGGCGACGGAGCGATGTCGGCGGGCATGGCGTTCGAGGCGATGAACAACGCAGGCGCCCTGAAGAAGCGGCTGTTCGTCATCCTGAACGACAACGAGATGTCGATTGCCCCGCCGGTGGGGGCGCTGTCGGCGTATCTGTCGCGGCTTTACGCCGGTGCGCCGTTTCAGGAGTTGAAGTCGGCGGCGAAGGGCGTGGTCTCGCTGTTGCCCGAACCGTTGCAGACCGGCGCGCGGCGGGCCAAGGAACTGCTCAAGGGCCTGGCCGTGGGGGGCACCCTGTTCGAAGAACTGGGCTTTTCTTACGTCGGCCCGATTGACGGCCATGATCTTGACCAACTGCTGCCGGTGTTGCGCACCGTGCAGGCCCGCGCCACCGGACCGATGCTGATCCATGTCCTGACCAAGAAGGGCAAGGGCTACGCCCCCGCCGAAGCCGCGCGTGACCGCGGCCATGCCACCGGCAAATTTGACGTGCTGACCGGAGTGCAGGCCAAATCCGCTCCCAACGCCCCCGCCTATACCAAGGTCTTCGCCCAAGCCTTGCTGCGCGAGGCCGAAGCGGATGCCCGGATCGTCGCCGTCACGGCGGCCATGCCCGACGGCACCGGGCTTGACCTGTTTGCCGGTCGCTTTCCCAGACGCTGTTTCGATGTGGGGATTGCCGAGCAGCACGCGGTGACGTTCTGCGCGGGGCTGGCGGCAGGGGGGATGAAGCCGTTCTGCGCGATCTATTCGACGTTCCTGCAGCGTGGGTATGACCAGGTGGTGCATGACGTGGCGATCCAGCGTCTGCCGGTGCGGTTTGCCATCGACCGCGCCGGATTGGTGGGGGCCGATGGGGCGACGCATGCCGGGGCGTTCGACGTCGCGTTCCTGGCGAACCTGCCTGGATTCGTGGTGATGGCGGCGGCGGACGAGGCGGAACTGGTGCACATGGTCGCCACGGCGGCAGCGCATGACGACGGCCCGATCGCGTTTCGCTATCCGCGCGGCGAGGGGGTGGGGGTAGAGATGCCCATCCGCGGCGTACCGCTGGACATCGGACGGGGGCGGGTGATCCGCGAAGGCACCCGCGTCGCCCTGCTGTCGTTCGGCACCCGACTGACCGAGGTGACCCGTGCCGCCGAGGCCCTGACCGTACGCGGCGTGTCGTGCACCGTGGCCGACGCCCGGTTCGCCAAACCTCTGGACCGCGAGCTCATTCTGGCGCTCGCACGCGGGCACGAGGCGCTGATCACGGTCGAAGAGGGGGCGGTTGGCGGCTTTGGCAGCCATGTGGCGCAACTGCTGGCCGAGGCAGGGGTGTTCGACCGCGGATTGCGCTACCGGTCGATGGTGCTGCCCGACATCTTCATCGACCAGGCCTCGCCCGAGGCGATGTACCGCGTGGCCGGGATGGAGGCCGTGCAGATCGAGGCAAAGGTGCTGGCGACGCTGGGGTATGCGGTGGAGGCGACGCGGACGGCGGGGTGAAGCGCTTGCCCCGTCGTGAAAACAAATCTCACTCCTGCGTGACGAGTCTGTCACAGGACGGTCGGGTTTGGTTCAACCGTGTAGTGTCCGGCCCATCTTGTGCGGTCATTGATGGAGCCTGTCTTGGACCTTTCCCGCCCTGCCATCGGTGCGTTCTTTCGCTACGTCATTGCGGGCGGCCCCTCGAAGGACGGTGTGCCGGCCCGCGTGCTGGCCGAACTGGACCAGCGCGAGGCGAAAGGCGAACGGCTGATCGGCTGGGCGCAACTGTTTGTCGTGGTGTTTTTTGCCTCGCTGTATTCGATCGCCCCGCGTGCGACCGGCGCGACCGGCGAAAACTTCGTGCCCGGCGTGCTGGCCGCCTATTTCGCCTTCACCGTGCTGCGCCTTGCGCTGTCCTACCGGTTCACCTTGCCGGAATGGTTCCTGCTGATCTCGATCGGGGTGGACGTCGCCCTGCTGTGCGGGCTGATCTTTTCGTTTCACCTGCAATACAACCAGCCGGCGGCGTTTTACCTCAAGGCGCCCACCCTGTTGTACATGTTCATTTTCATTGCCGTCAGAACCCTGCGTTTCGATCCGCGCTTCGTGCTGACCACCGGCATCGCCAGCGCCATCGGGTGGTTCGCGCTCGTTGACTATGCGTTGCTGACCGACATGGGCGATATGCGGATCACCCGTGATTTCGTGGCCTACCTCACATCGAACAGCATCCTGATCGGGGCGGAAATCGACAAGATGCTGACCATCCTTGGTGTGACCGCGATCTTGACAATCGCGCAGTATCGCAGTCGCGAGGTGCTGTTCGACGCAATCAGAAGCCATGCCGCCGCCAAGGATCTCGAGCTGTTCTTTTCGCCCGAGGTCGCCAGTTCGATCACCGGGGCCGAAGCCCTGCCCGGCGCGGGCCGGGGCGAGACACGGTCGGCCGCCATCCTGTTCGTCGATGTGCGCGGCTTTACCACGACGGCCGAAACAATGGCCCCCAAAGCGGTGATCGCCATCCTGACCCGCTATCACGAACTGGCGCTGCACCAGATCGAACAGCACGGCGGTCAGGTCGACAAGTTTCTGGGCGACGGGATTCTGGCCACCTTCGGCGCGGTGCAGGACAGCGAAACCTATGCCGCCGATGCCCTGCGCGCTGCCGGGGCCGCGATCGCGGCAATTGACGCAGCGGCGGCAGATTTCCGCGATCTGGGTTGGCCGCGCCGGTTCGACGTGGGTGCTTCGGTTGCCTGCGGCGCGGTGACCGTCGGCGTCGTTGGCGCGCGGGGGCGTCTGGAGTTCACGGTGATCGGCAACGCGGTCAATCTGGCGGCCAAGCTGGAGAACGCCAACAAGGTGCAGAAAACCCGCGCTCTGACCGATGGCGGGACCTACGCGCTGGCGCTGGCGCAAGGCTATGCCGGCGCGGCCAGTCCCCGGCGCCCGGCGCAGACGATTGCCGGTCTGACCCGCCCGGTCGATCTGGTCGTTCTGGTCTGACCAGCCGCGGCGGCCCACGCCCGTTGCCCGGCGGCGGGCCTTGGCGGCGCTCACCGGGCGCTGCCCTGACGGCGTCACCGAGATCTTCGACCCCGGCACTGGTATCGTGACCGACGACCAGTCGAATTTTAAGGTTTCCTGATCCCCGGGGGGAGCACGCCACAAAGCGGGCTGGCGCCATCCTGTCGGCGCAAGCCCAAGTCAGAGCCGCTTTGTTTCAGGACGCCGGCAGCAACTTGTCTTGCGTTTTCGTATCGAAATCCCCGGCAGCATGGCGTTCGTGCAACTGCATCTCGGGCTCGCCGAAGCTGCGGTTGACCATCCGCCCGCGTTTCACTGCCGGGCGCGCGTCGATCTTTTCGGCCCAGGCCAGCACATGGTTGTAGGATGTCACATCGAGGAACTCGGCCGAGTTGTACTGCCGCCCCAGCACCAGTTGGCCATACCAGCACCAGATCGCGATATCGGCGATGGAATAGTCAGCGCCCGCGATAAAGGGCCGGTTGCCCAGCAAACGGTCGAGAACGTCGAGTTGCCGCTTGGTTTCCATCGCAAAGCGGTCGATTGCATATTCGATCTTGGTCGGTGCATAAGCGTAGAAATGCCCAAAACCGCCGCCCAGATAGGGGGCGGAGCCCATTTGCCAGAACAGCCACGACAGACATTCGGTACGTCCGGCCGGATCGGCCGGGATCAGAGCACCGAACTTCTCGGCCAGATAAAGCAGGATCGCCCCGGACTCGAACACCCGTTGCGGCGGGGTGACCGAATGGTCCATCAACGCGGGGATCTTCGAATTCGGGTTCACCTCGACAAAGCCCGAGCCGAACTGTTCACCCTTGCCGATGTCGATCAGCCACGCGTCATACTCCGCTTCGGCGTGACCCAGAGCCAGCAATTCCTCCAGCATGACCGTCGCCTTCACGCCGTTGGGCGTGGCCAGCGAATACAGTTGCAGCGGGTGCTCGCCCACCGGCAGGACGTGATCATGGGTCGCCCCGGCGATCGGGCGGTTGATGTTGGCGAACTGGCCCCCGTTGGCGGCCTTCCATTCCCAGACTTTTGGCGGCGTGTAGGGGGTGTCGGTCATCGGATCCCTCGGGGTGCGGTTGCGGCTGACATGGATGTAGCGGTCCGGGGCCGGTTGGCCAAGTCGTCAGTCTGCCAGAGCATGGTGTGCACCCGCGCACAGCCGGTAGCGTCGCATCAGGACGACGGGAATTCGGTCGCCAACACGGCCGCGAGACCCTCGCGATACCCTGGATAGGCCAGCGTCACCCCAAGCTCTGCCTTGATCCGCGCGTTGCGTACCCGTTTTGACTCGGCGTAAAAGCTGCGGGCCATGGGCGACAGGTCGGCCTGATCCCAGGCCACACCGGGGGGTTCGGGCAGGCCAAGCAAAGCGGCAGCATAAGACAGCACATCTTCGGGCGGGGCAGGGTCGTCGTCACAGACGTTGTAGACCGCCCCGGGATCCGGCCGCGCCATCGACGCGAGCAGGACCGTGGCGATGTCGTCGACATGAATGCGCGAGAAGACCTGACCGGGTTTCAGGATTCGGCGGGCCATGCCGTCGCGCAGTTTCTCGAACGGGCCGCGACCGGGACCATAGATCCCTGCGAGCCGGAACACATGCACCGGCAGTCCGGTGGCCTGCCATTGACGCTCGGCCACCAGCCGCTGCACCGCGCGGGCCGAGCCTGGGGTCGGGGGCGTCGTCTCGTCAACCCAGGCCCCCTGATGATCGCCGTAAACCCCGGTGGTCGACAGATACCCGACCCAGGAGGGCCGGGCGTTGGCAAGTGCGTCACGGTGGCGCGCAAGAAACGGGTCGCCCGCCTCATCAGGTGCCGCAGAGCACAAAATATGGGTCGCCTGTGCCAACGCCCCAGCCAGGGCGGCACCCGGATCGCCCGACCACAGCAGCGGCGTTACCCCGGACGCGCGCAGGATGGAAACCCGGTCCGGTCGGCGGGTTGTGCCGATCACCTCCCAGCCGCGCTGCCGGATCTGCGCGACCAGCGCCTGCGCGCAATAGCCATGACCAAGGGACAACAGAACCGGCATGCCTGCAGTATCAGGGCTGGCAGCCGCGTCATCAAGGCTTCACTTGCACCCGACCCCTCACTTCTATTTACATGCCGGATCAGAATGCCGGTGAACCCCATGCCAGTCGACCTCAACCTGCCGCTATGTCCGGATGCGACACCCCCCGAGGCCTTCAGCGATGCCGCCGCCGCCGTCGACCGGCTGGAGGTGCTGTATGCCGACGCGACCGCCTTTCTGGCGCAGCATTTCAACGCCTCTCTCTCGGGCCGCAAACCCGGCACGCGGATCCGGGCGTTCTACCCCGAGATAAGGCTGACCGTCGTCAGCCATGCCAAGACCGACAGCCGCCTGTCGTTCGGCCACGTGGCGGGGCCGGGCACCTATGCGACCACGGTCACCCGCCCCGATCTGTTTCGGCAGTATCTGATCCAGCAGATCGGCCTGCTTTTGCAGAACCACGGGCATCCCGTGGTGATCGGGCCGTCAGACACGCCGATCCCGGTGCATTTTGCGGTGGCGGGAAATCCGTCCGTCTCGGTGCCGCAAGAGGGGGTGCTCGAATTCTCGCTGCGCGACGTGTTCGACGTGCCGGACCTTGCCACGACGAACGATGACATCGTGAACGGCGAGCGGTTGAGGAATGCCGATGGCTCGGCCCCGCTGGCACCGTTCACCGCGCAAAGGGTGGACTATTCGCTGGCCCGGCTGTCGCACTACACCGCGACCGACCCGAAGTACTTCCAGAATCATGTCCTGTTCACCAACTATCAGTTCTATGTCGATGAATTCGAAAGCCATGCGCGCAGCATGCTGGCGGACCCCGCCTCGGGCTACACCAGCTTTGTCTCGACCGGCAATCAGGTCATCACCCGGTCGGATCAGCCGCTTGGCCCCCCCGGTCGCACGCCGCAGATGCCGACCTATCACATGACGCGGGCCGACGGGCAGGGCATCACCCTTGTCAACATCGGCGTTGGCCCGTCGAATGCCAAGACCGCGACCGACCATATCGCGGTGCTGCGGCCGCATGCCTGGCTGATGGTCGGGCATTGTGCGGGCCTGCGCAGTTCGCAGTCCCTGGGCGATTTCGTGCTGGCGCATGCCTACCTGCGCGAAGATCATGTGCTGGACGCCGATCTGCCGATCTGGGTGCCGATCCCGGCGCTGGCCGAGATACAGATCGCGCTGGAGGAGGCCGTCGAGGAAGTCACCCAACTCGAAGGGTACGAGTTGAAACGCATCATGCGCACCGGCACCGTCGCCACGATCGACAACCGCAATTGGGAGTTGCGCGACCAGTCCGGCCCGGTGCAACGTCTGTCGCAATCGCGCGCCATCGCCCTCGATATGGAAAGTGCCACGATCGCCGCCAACGGTTTTCGGTTCCGCGTGCCGTATGGCACGCTGCTGTGCGTCAGCGACAAGCCGCTGCACGGCGAATTGAAACTGCCGGGCATGGCGTCCGAATTCTACAAGACCCAAGTGGCCCGCCACCTGCAGATCGGGATCCGCGCGATGGAACGCCTGCGCGAAATGCCCATCGAGCGGATCCACAGCCGCAAACTGCGCAGCTTCGAGGAAACCGCCTTTCTGTGACGCACTGTCATCTTTGCGAGAAAGCCCATGTTTTGTGCGGAAATCGCTTGATCTGGGTTCAAAAAAGCTGTGTAGCGGGGCACTGGCCGCAAGGGCCGTTGTGACATTTGCCGGTAATGCGGCGCGAAGCATAGGAACACTGACATGTCCAAACTGATGACCAAGACACAGCTTGTGTCGGCCGTGGCCGATGCGATGGGGTCTGACAAGAAAACCGCCACAGCCGCGATGGAGGCGATTGCCGTGGTCGTCGCACGCGAAGTGGCCGCGGGTGGCGCGGTCAATCTGCCGGGCCTCGGCAAGGTGGTGTGCCGCGCGCGGCCCGAACGGCAAGTTCGCAACCCGGCCACTGGCGAGCAGGTGACCAAAGCGGCGGACAAGCAGGTGAAGTTCGCCATCGCCAAGGCGCTGAAAGACAGCGTCAACAGTTGATCCCGCGGACCGCGCCGGCCACACTCCACAGGCAGGGAGTGGGCGCGGCGGCGGGCGGTCTGGCCTTGGGAATCGTTGCGACGTGCGCCGCTGCCGTGACACTCTGGCACCCTGACCGGTTGTTTCGCCGTTCACCTTTTGCTGCCAGGTTGGCCCGACCCAGGTCATGAGGATGTGCCATGCCCCCTTGCCGCCCAGGCGCCGTGTGATGATGGACCTGCGCGCGCTGGCAATGGGACTGGCCTTCTCGGTGATGTGGTCCTCGGCGTTTTCGACGGCGCGGGTCATCGTGGCCGATGCGCCGCCCCTTTGGGCGCTCACGCTGCGGTTTGCCTTGTCGGGCCTGCTGGCGATCGTCGCCGCGCGGCTTCTGGGGCAAAGCTGGCACCTTGCGGGTGGCTGGCGTGGCCCACAGGCGAGGGCGGTCGTCATCTTTGGATTGTGCCAGAACGCGCTGTATCTGGGGCTGAACTTCGTGGCGCTGCAATCCATCGAGGCGTCGCTCGCCTCGGTCATCGCGTCGTCGATGCCGCTGATCGTAGCGGCGCTCGGGTTCCTGCTGTTCCGCGAAAAGATGGGGCCGCTCGGGATCGCCGGCCTTGCCGCAGGTCTTGCCGGGGTAGCCCTGATCATGGGCAGCCGGATCAGTGGCGGGACAGAGACGTTCGGGGTTGTCTTGTGCGTCATCGCCGCCACTGCCCTCGCCGTAGCGACATTGACGGTGCGCGGGGCATCTGGGGGCAGCAATCTGCTGATGGTGGTCGGCCTGCAGATGCTGGTGGGGGCTGCGGCGCTCGCGCTGGCCGCCCTGCTGACCGAACCGCTGATCGTCCGCTGGTCCTGGCCGCTGATCGCGGCGTTTACGTATCAGATCTTCGTTCCGGGCCTTGCCGCCACGGTGCTGTGGTTCGCGCTGGTCCGCCGGGTAGGGGCGGTGCGGGCCTCGACCTTTCATTTCCTGAACCCGTTCTTCGGGGTCGGCATCGCCGCCGTTCTGCTGGGCGAGCGGATCGGTCCGCTCGACGTGGTCGGCGTCGTCGTGGCAGCGACGGGTATTCTGGCGGTGCACCTGTCGCGGCTCCACACGGCAGAGTAACGGGCAATCACGCAAGGGTGGGATGACAGTGCTGCGCGGGTGCGCCAACTTGGCCCGACGCGCGGCCTTCCGCTGCGCGAGTCGCTTCGCGGCAACCGCCCCGGATCCGACTTTGTAGAAGGACGCCCGACATGACCCTGCGCGACTTCCGGAACCTGACCGCCCGCATCTCGTTGGCCTTGCCGCCGATCAAGGCTCTGATCCAACCGCAGGGCAAGCCCACGCTACTGGCCACAACCCGGACCGAGACGGCCTGACCGGGTCAGCCGATCGTGCCGCGGTGCCCGCCGGTCTGGCCACGATCTCGAAGCAGGTGATCGAGCAGAACGCAGGCCATCATCGCCTCGCCCACCGGCACTGCACGAATACCGACGCATGGGTCGTGGCGGCCTTTGGTGATCAGGTCGATCTCCTCACCCCCTGCCGTGACGGTTCGACGCGGGGTCAGAATGCTGGACGTCGGCTTGACCGCAAAGCGGCAGACCACCGGTTGCCCGGTCGTGATTCCGCCCAGAATGCCGCCCGCGTTGTTCGACTGAAAAGACGGCCCCTGCGGGCCCATCCTGATCTCGTCGGCGTTCTGAACGCCGGTCAGCGCGGCAGCCGCCATGCCAATGCCGATCTCGACGCCCTTGACCGCGTTGATCGACATCATTGCCGCCGCGAGATCGGCGTCGAGTTTGCCATATAACGGCGCACCCAGCCCGGCGGGCACCCCGTCGGCCACCACTTCGATCACCGCGCCTACCGAATCCTGCGCCCGGCGCAGATCGTCCAGATACCGGGCCCACAGATCTGCCGCCACCGGATCGGGGCACCAGAACGGGTTGGCCTCGATGGCCGTTGCATCGAACCGCGCCGGGTCGATTGCATGCGGCCCCATCTGCACCATATAGCCGGTGATCCGCAACTCGGGCATCAGCACGGCCAGAACGGCCCGCGCCACACCCCCCGCCGCCACCCGCGTGGCCGTTTCGCGCGCCGAAGATCGTCCGCCGCCCCGATAATCGCGCAACCCGTATTTCTGGTGATAGGTGATGTCGGCATGTCCCGGGCGAAAGCTGTCTGCGATCTGGCCATAGTCTTTCGACCGCTGGTCGGTATTGTCGATCATCAACTGCACGGGGGTGCCGGTCGTCTGCCCGCCGAAAACGCCGGACAGGACGCGCACCGCGTCGTCCTCTTGCCGTTGCGTGGTGAATTTGTTCTGTCCCGGTTTGCGGCGGTCGAGCCATGGCTGGATATCGGCCTCCGACAGCGGCACGCCGGGGGGGCAGCCGTCCACCGTGCAGCCGATGGCGGGCCCGTGGCTTTCGCCCCAGGTGGTGACGCGGAACATGTGGCCGAACGTGTTGAAACTCATGGCGCCCCCCTGTGCGACCGAGCCATAAGCCATGCCCGGTCGGGGATAAACCGAAAACGTGCGGCCTGCCTTAACCTTGCAAGGCCCGGCGCAGCATGGCGATATTGTCGGACAGATCGCTGTCGGTCGCCATCAGTTCTTCGATCTTGCGCACGCCGTGCATGATCGTGGTGTGATCCCGCCCGCCGAACCGCCGCCCTATTTCGGGCAGCGACCGCAGGGTCAACTGCTTGGCCAGATACATTGCAACCTGCCGGGGCCGCGCGATGTTGCGCACCCGTTTGGGCCCGATCAGATCGGACAGGCGGATGTTGAAATGCTCGGCCACCTTGCGCTGAATCTCTTCGATCGTCAGCTTGCGGTCCGAAGCGCGCAGGATGTCAGACAGGCAATCCTGAGCGAGGTCGAGCGAGATTTCGCGGCCAACCAGACTGGCAAACGCAAACAGCCGGGTCAGCGCGCCCTCCAGAACCCGGACATTGGTGGTGATTCGATGGGCCAGAAACTCCAGAACGCCGGCGTTCAGGATCAGACCCTTGTACTGCCCGCGATAGTAGTCGACCTTCTGCTGCAGGATCCCCAGCCGCAGTTCATAATCGGTCGGGTGAAGATCGACGACCAGACCGCACTGCATGCGCGACTTGATCCGGTCTTCGAGGTTCAGGATCTCGCCGGGCGCGCGGTCAGCCGAGATCACGATCTGCTTGTTCTGATCGACCAGGGCATTGAAGGTGTGAAAGAATTCCTCTTGCGTGCTGTCCTTGCCCCCGATGAACTGCACGTCATCGACCATCAGCACATCGACCGAGCGAAACAGTTCCTTGAAATCCATGATCTGATGTTCGCGCAGCGCCTGGACGAACCGATACATGAACTGTTCCGCCGACAGATAAAGGACGCGCAGATCCTTCTGACGGGCGGTCAGCTCGTGCGCGATCGCATGCATCAGATGGGTCTTGCCGAGCCCGACGCCGCCATACAGGAACAGCGGGTTGAAGGTGACCGGACCCCCGGCGGCGACCCGCCGCGCGGCGGCATTCGCCAGCTCGTTGGGTTTTCCGACAACGAAACTGTCGAACGTGAACCGGGCATCAAGGGCCGCTCCGGGCAGGTCGTCATCGCCCCGGGTGCGGGCGGCCGCTTTGCCATTGGCCTTCGCCGCGGGCCGCGGGGCCGCGCGTGGCGGTCGGGCCAAGGCGTGCACGACCACGAATTCGACCCGACCGACCTCGGCCCCGGCGTCGCAAAGCTGCCTCAGGATCTGTTCGCCAAAGTTCCGCGACACCCAGTCGCCGAAAAATGTGGTCGGCACGTCAAATCGCACCACGCCATCCGTCAGACCCGACAGTTTCAAGGGCTCGATCCAGGTCTGGTGGTTGTTCTTGCCCACCCGCTTGATCAAGTCGTCCTGCACTTGGCCCCACGTGTCTTGTATCATCTTTTTCGTCCCGTCCCCACGCGGTTCTGCAGCCCGAAAACCCCGGAGCCACCCTTCATATTACCCAACTGCGCCCGCCCGCGCCGCAATCCGGCAGTGTGAACGCGCGTTCACCAACGGCACGGCTCGCGCCGGTTGCCGCGAAACGGCCATCGAAACAGGGGACATCTAACGACCCGAACGCGCAGGCAGACCGCACCATACAGGCCTTCGGCGCCGTGCCGCCAAGCAATGGCCACACGACTAACCGTCTGATCGCAAACACTTTTAGCCAGTTAGCGGCAAGAATGCCTGGCAGCAACCGCTCTGGTCTTCCGTTTGCGATCGTCTCATGTCCCCCAAGTCGACGTGAATCGCCTTTTGAAGCTAGCAAGCCCGGGCGCAACTGCGCAACCGAACTTCGCGGTTGACAGAACTTTGTCGCGGCGAATCCCGGGGGCCATGCAATTCCGCCACGCAGGCGCGTTCTGGCGCGCTTTCACGCGATAACGCAGAAAAACGCGCCCCCGACGAGGGCGCGTCACACGCGGTCGACAGTGCAGGAAAGCCTAGACGGCGGCCGGTGCGGCCAGAGATTTGACGCGGGACGACAGGCGCGACATCTTGCGCGCCACGGTGTTCTTGTGCAGCACGCCCTTCGTGACGCCGCGCATCAGTTCGGGCTGAACGGTCTTGAGGGCGGCGGTCGCAACGGCCTGATCGCCCGAGGCCAATGCCTCCTCGACCTTGCGCAGGAAGGTGCGGATTCGCGAGCGGCGCGCCTTGTTCACGGCATAGCGCGTCTCGGACTGACGGGCGCGCTTTTTAGATTGGGCGGTATTTGCCATGGGTGTCGGGTTCCGGTGTTCTGATCAGGAATTCTGAAGTCGCGTCATTAGGCGCTGCTCGGCTCCGTGTCAACCGGCCCCGTGTCGCAAAGTCGTCATTTATCGCGGAACTGCGGGGTGCGTTTTTCAAGAAAGGCGGCCATTCCTTCTTTCTGGTCTTCGGTGGCAAACAGGGCGTGAAACATCCGGCGTTCGAACAGCAACCCCTCGCGCAACGAGGATTCCTGCGCCCGGTTGACCGCTTCTTTCACTGCCATGACCGACAGTGCCGATTTCTCGGCAATCTTCTGCGCAGTTTTCATCGCCTCTTCCATCAGCGATTTCGCAGGGTACACCCGACTGACCAACCCGCAGCGTTCGGCCTCGGCCGCATCCATGAACCGGCCGGTCAGGTTCATGTCCATGGCCTTCGACTTGCCGACAAAGCGGGTCAGGCGTTGGGTGCCGCCCATGCCCGCACAGATCCCTAGGTTGATCTCGGGCTGGCCGAACTTGGCGGTATCGGCGGCGAGGATGAAATCGCACATCATCGCCAACTCGCATCCCCCGCCCAGGCAATAGCCCGAGACGGCCGCGATGACCGGCTTGCGGACCCGGGCAATGGCCTCGGCATCCGGGCCGAACAGGTCGGCGGCAAACACGTCGGCAAAGCCTTTGGTCGCCATTTCCTTGACGTCGGCCCCGGCGGCAAAGGCTTTTTCCGAGCCGGTCAGGATGATGCAGCGCACTGCCGGGTTCTTGTCGGCCGCGACCATGGCCTGCGCCAGTTCCTGCATCAGCCGGCTGTTGAGGGCGTTCAGTGCATCGGGCCGGTTCAGGCGGATGAGGGCGACATAGTCCTCGACCTCGACGATCAGCGTTTCATAGGCCATGGCAGGCTCCATCCGGGGACTGCGCCGAGTCCTAGCAGGCGCGGGCGGCTTGGCAAGTCACCTCTGGCACGCCGGGCAATGGAAGGACGCGCGCCCCGACTGCACAGCGCGGACGACCGTTCCCGAACAGCCCGGCGCAGGGCAGGGGCCGCCCGCGCGGCCATAGACCTGAAACCTGTGCTGAAAGTAGCCCAGATCGCCATCGGTCTGGCGGTAATCGCGCAGCGACGATCCGCCTGCCGTGATCGCCTCGGTCAGAACGTCGCGGATGATCGGGACGAGGGCAGCGATCTCGCGCGGGGTCAGCGACGCGGCGAGGCGCAGGGGGCTGATCCGGGCCCGATGCAGGGTTTCGCAGACATAGATGTTGCCCAACCCCGCAACGACATGCTGATCCAGCAAGGCCGATTTGACCGGCGTCAGGCGGCCGTGCAGGCGATGGGCAAGGTAGGCCTCGTCAAACGCGTTGCCCAACGGTTCGGGGCCGAGTTTGGCCAGCAAGGGGTGACGGTCGGCGCCGGCGGTCGCCATCAGGTCCATCGCGCCAAACCGGCGGGCATCGTTGAAGGTGATCCGGCTGCCGCTGTCCATGTCGAACACCACATGGTCGTGTTTCTGCGGCGCAGAGTGGGCGTGCTGGAAATCGCCCGGCATCTGCCCCGAAATCAGGATGCGGCCCGACATGCCAAGATGGATCAACAGGGTTTCGCCGGTATCCAGATCGGCGAGCAGATACTTCGAGCGGCGACGCAGGGTGTTGATCACGGCCCCGGTCAGCCGGTCGGCCATGCGGTCGGGCAGCGGCCAGCGCAGGTCGGGGCGGTTGACCTGCGCGGCCTTGATCCGCTGACCCTGCATCACCGGCAGCAGGCCGCGACGGACGGTTTCAACCTCGGGCAACTCTGGCATCGGTTTCCCTGGACAGATGGGCGCATTGCAGACCGCTTGCGTCGGCCTATAAGGACATCAGCAGCAAGGACGGCAAGACCCCATGACCGATGACCCGACGACGCATTTCGGCTTTCAGACCGTGCCAGAGGCCGAAAAGGCCGGGCGGGTGCTCGGCGTGTTCTCGTCCGTGGCCCACCGGTATGACATCATGAACGACCTGATGTCGGGGGGCGTTCACCGGTTGTGGAAGGACGCGATGATGGACTGGCTCGCCCCCCGGTCCGGCCAGCGACTGCTGGACGTGGCCGGCGGCACCGGGGATGTGGCGTTCCGGTTTCTGCGCCGCGCCCCGGGGGCGAGCGCCGTGGTCTGCGACCTGACGGCGGCGATGCTGGAGGCAGGACGGGCGCGGACCGACCCTGAGGCCTCTCGGGTGGACTGGGTAGAGGGCGACGCGATGGCACTGCCGTTCGCCGATGCCTCGTTCGACGTCTGCACGATTTCCTTCGGGATCAGGAATGTCGTGCGGATAGGCGATGCCCTGCGCGAGGCGTACCGGGTGCTGCGGCCGGGCGGGCGGCTGATGGTTCTGGAGTTTTCGCGCATTCCCAACGAGTTGCTGCAATGGGCTTATGACCGCTATTCTTTCAACGTGATCCCGGCGATGGGGCAGGTGGTGACCGGCGACCGCGAAAGCTATCAGTACCTGGTCGAATCGATCCGGCAGTTCCCCGGGCAAGAGGCGTTTGCAGGCATGATCCGCGACGCCGGTTTCGGGCAGGTCAAATTCCGCAACCTGACGATGGGGGTGGCGGCGCTGCATTCGGGCTGGAAACTGTGAGGGGGCCGCACAACATCTGGCGGCTGATCCGAACGTTGGCCACGCTGGAACAGACGGGAGCCATGGACGTGGTGCTGGCGGCGTTTCAGGCCCCGCCGCGCGCGCGGCTGGTTGCGCGCTTGCTGGGGTGGCCGTTCAAATGGCTGGGGCTGCGGGGCGATCCTGATCTGCCACCGGCCACGCGCGCGTTGACCGCACTCGGACCCGCCTATATCAAGTTCGGGCAGATCCTGTCGACCCGGCCCGATATCGTGGGCGAAGATCTGGCGCTGCAGTTGAAGTACCTGCAGGACAAGCTGCCGCCCTTCCCCACGGACATCGCCAAGCGGATGGTCGCCGGAGAGTTGCTCCTGCCGGTGGACGAGGTGTTTTCGGAGTTCTCCGAACCCGTTGCGGCGGCGTCGATTGCGCAGGTGCACAGGGCCACGCTGAAGGAAACCGGGCAGGATGTGGCGGTCAAGGTGCTGCGCCCCGGCATTGACCGGGCGTTCCAGCGCGATATCGACGCCTTTTATCTGATGGCGCGGACCATCGAGATTGTCGCCCCGTTTGCCCGCCGACTGCGGCCGATGGATGTGATCACCCATTTCGAGGGGGTGGTGAAGGGCGAGTTGGACCTCCGCCTGGAATGTTCGGCGGCGTCCGAGTTTGCCGACAACACCAAGGGGGACGAGGGCTTTCAGGTGCCTGCGCCGATCTGGCACCTGTCCGGGCGGCAGGTGATGACGCTCGCATGGGCCGAGGGCATCAATATGGCCGACAATGCGGCGATCGATGCGGCGGGGCATGACCGAAAGGCGCTGGCAGCCCGCGTGCTGAGCCTGTTCCTGAAACATGCGTTGCGCGACGGGCTGTTTCACGGCGACATGCATCAGGGCAACCTCAAGGTGGCGGCAAACGGCGACATCATCGCCTATGACTTCGGGATCATGGGGCGGATCGACGAGTATACGCGGCGGGTTTATGCCGAGATTCTGATGGGCTTCATCGCCAAGGATTATCGCCGGGTGGCCGAGGTGCATTTCGAGGCAGGCTATGTGCCCGCCAACCGCGACATCGACGAATTTGCCCGCGCGCTGCGGGCGGTGGGCGAGCCGATCTTCGGGATGGATGCCACCAGGATTTCGATGGCGCGGCTGCTGCTGTATCTGTTCGAGGTGACCGAACGGTTCGGCATGGAGACCCGGACGGAACTGATCCTGCTGCAACGCACGATGGTGGTGGTCGAGGGCGTGGCCCGCGGGCTCGACCCCTATATCAACATCTGGCAGGTCGCCTCGCCGGTCGTGACCTCGTATGTCAGCCGCAATGTGGGCCCGCTGGCCCTGGTGCGCGATCTGCGACAGACCCTTCGGGTGCTGGCGCGGTTCGGGCCGCGCCTGCCGGGACTTGTCGAGCAGGTGCTGATCCGGCAGGCGGACCAGCCCGGACCGTCCGAGCCCGCGCGGTGGTGGCTGCCGGCGTCGGGCGTCGGGCTGGCGGTCGGGGCCGGGGTGCTGGCTGGCGTGGTGGTCGGACGGATGCTGTAAGCCGCCGCCGTTGCCCCTAAGGCTGACGCAGCGCGGTCACATCGGCAGCGGCGACCCGGACCCCGCCCGGCAGCAGAAACACCGTGCCGGTCGATCCGCTTTGTGCCTCGAGGATGCGGGCATAGGATTCGACCGGCGTGGTGCTGATGACCGCATCGTTGGCGTAGCTTTCCAGCGCAACCGAATAGATCCCGGTGGGCAAGGGGTCGCCCGCCGCATCGGCGCCCAGCCACTGATAGGGCTCGGCAGCAACCGGAACATCTTCGCGGCTGACCAACTCTCCGGCCTGATTGCGCACAACCAGCACCGCCCGGTCTGCGGCAACAGCGGGATTGATCGACAGGGTGACGGGACCCCCGTCCAGGTAGACCGGCACCGCTGCCCGCGCCTCTTGCCCGACCCAGCCCGCCAGTTGCGCCATGCCCAGAACGCCGAACTGGCTGCTCAGCCCTTCGAGCAACTGATTGGTCCGGCTTTGCTGTTCGACGCCCGAGAAGGTGGCAAGTTGCACGGCGTAATCCGCCGAGTCGATCGGGTTGGTCGGGTCTTGATTCTGCATCTGGACCGTCAGCATTCTCAGAAACGTGGTGTAGTCCGATGTGATGCCGGTGGTGGCGGCGCGGGTCGGGGTTGTGGCGGAATGCAGGCTCGTTGGGGTCACGTCCATGTCAGGGTCCTTTCAAAGGCGCAGGTCAAGCCCGGTCCCTTGCAGGCCGGGCTCGGACGACAGAGGCGGGGCAGGTGCGTCGCGGGGCGGGGGGGCAGTCTGCGGGGCGGCGTTTGGCGGCGCGGGGGTCTGAGGCTGGCCGCCCGATGCACCCTGCCCAAAGCTGAACGTGGCGCCCGCATAGCCTGCCTGCCGGAAATCGGCCAGTACCGGTTCGGAATTGCGGCGCAACAACTCTAGCGTTTCGGGGCGTTCGACCGTCAGCGTGATGTGCAGGTGGTCGCCGGTTTTCACCATCTCGAACCGCAGATGCCCGAGGTCGCTGGGGGTCATCACGAGTTCAACCATGTCGCTTGCGGCGGTCCGCATGCTGTGGAGCAACGCCGGTATGGTATCGGCGGGCAGCGGGCGCGGGGCGACCGTGGCAGGATGCGGAGGCGGGACGGGCAGCGGGAGCGGGACGGGCAGCAAGGGCGGCACGCCATTGCGCGAGGGATCCATGGCAGCGCGCACCGACACGTCGGTGTCTCGACCAACAACCGGGGTTGCCGGGGCGTCACTGGTGTCCCGCCATGGATCGGCCACCGGGGCGGCGGGCGCGTCGGCCTGGGCGGCGGGGGCGGCCGGGTCAGGTTGCGCAACGGCACCCGCCTGTGTGAACCCGGCAGGCGGAGCGGCATGGGCTCCGGCGCGCAAAAGCAGGGCGGTTTCGGATGAACCGGCCCAATTTCGCAGGACAACGGGCGCGGCCTGCGCAGCGAGGGACGAGGCGGAACCAGTCTCGGCGGCAACGGGGGGCATGCCGCCCGAACCGGCCGCTGCCGGCGCTGCGGCAACGACGGTTGCCGAAGTCGGCAGCCGGGTTTGGTGCCCCGCTGCGGTCACGGCTTCGGCTGACGGCCGCGCATGGGCCGTTTGAGCCGCTGATACCGCTGCGGTCAACAGGTCGGCCGGCGGCGATATCCGAGCGGCTTGCATCGTAGATACCGCCTCGGTCAACCGGCCGGCCGGAAGCGACGCCTGAGCGGTTTGCGCTCTGGATACCGTTTCGGTCAGCAGGCCGGGCGGCGGACGTGCACTTGCCTGTGCTGCAACAAGGGCCTTCGCCATCTGCTCTGCGGTCTTCGCCGGAACCCCTGCCGGGTCGGACAAATTCGCCGCCGGCGTTTCGGTTGGAGAAAGGAAGGCAGCCGCCGCAGCCACACCGGGGGCCGCGCTGGCGGTCGTACCCACAGCCGGATACGGGGCCGCATTCGAGGCCGCATTCGTGGCCACGTCGGGGGCTGCTTCGGGGGCTGCGTCGAGGACTGCATTCGGGGCTGCGGACGGAACGACCGGGTTTGCGGAACCGGCGCGGTCGGGCGCCAAATTGAGGGATCGAGGCCCCGCAGAGGTCACCTTAGCATCGAAGTCCGAGGCGGCCGCTGCGGATAGGTCAGGCTGCGCAACGGCACCCGCCTGTGTGAACCCGGCGGGCGGAGCGGCATGGGCTCCGGCGCGCAAAAGCAGGGCGGTTTCGGATGAACCGGCCCAATTTCGCAGGACAACGGGCGCGGCCTGCGCAGCG
>Ga0105047_10000761_pt1 | contig 56144 bp, 43 predicted proteins | sample MAT04_FD_78384 | JGI IMG/M metagenome (GOLD analysis project Ga0105047, IMG submission 78384) | Freshwater microbial communities from Lake Fryxell liftoff mats and glacier meltwater in Antarctica - MAT-04 (megahit assembly) | ecosystem: Environmental > Aquatic > Freshwater > Ice > Liftoff... | reverse complement strand
CGGGGAGAGAAGGGGAGATTCTATTTTTTGGTTCTTTTTGCCAGCAACAGCTGGCAAAAAGAACAATTATGTTTTTCTCCCTCCCTTCCCTGCGGGGAAGGGAGGGCCGGGGAGGGATGGGTTTGTGTCGCTAATCACGAAATTGGCCTTATGTTACCGCCTATGACCATCCCCCCTCTGACCGGAATTCAGCCGCGCTCCGGTCAGATTTTTATTTTTAAGGTAGAATCGAGTCTATGGCTCAAACTTTCGCGATTCCGATGTCCTCACCAGATCTCACCGATGCCGAACGGCAGGCGGTGCTGGCGGTTTTACAAACCCCCAATTTAAGCATGGGTGCCCAAATTGATGGCTTTGAAGCGGCTGTGGCCGGTTTTTGCGGGGCGCGGCATGCCGTGGGGGTCAATTCCGGCACGGCCGGCCTGCACCTGTGCGTGCGCGCCGCGGGCATTGGCGCCCGCGATGTGGTGCTGACCACGCCATTTTCGTTTGTGGCTTCCACCAATGTGCTGCTTTTTGAGCAGGCGCTGCCAGTGTTTGTGGATGTAGACCCGCTGACCGGCAACATGGACCCGCGGCTCACAGCCCAGGCCGCGGCCGACCTGACGGCGGGGGGCGCCGCGGCGCGGCGCTGGCTGCCACGGCGCGGCGCCGAACAGCCCGGCCCCTTGAAGGGGCTGCTGGCAGTGGATGTATTTGGCCAGCCGGCGGATATGGATGCGCTGGCCGAGACGGCGCAGCGCTATGGCTTGCGCCTGATCGAGGATTCGTGCGAGGCGTTGGGGGCCGAATATAAGGGCCGCAAGGCGGGCATGCTGGGCGATTACGGTGTGTTTGCCTTTTACCCCAACAAGCAAATTACCACCGGTGAGGGCGGGCTGGTGGTGACCAACGATGACGCTGCGGCGCACATGATGCGCGCCCTGCGCAACCAGGGCCGCGCCCCGGGCGACACCTGGCTGCAGCACACCTACCTGGGCTACAACTATCGCCTGGATGAAATGAGCGCGGCGCTGGGCCGGGTGCAGATGAGCCGCATTGATGAACTGCTGGCAAAACGCGAGCGGGTGGCAGGTTGGTATGGCGAGCGCCTGAGCGAAATTCCGCAGGTGGAAGCGCCGCAGTTGGCCGCCACCACCAGCCGGGTGAGCTGGTTTGTGTATGTCATCCGGCTGGCGCGCGGGGTCGATCGCGCCCGGGCCGCGGCCCGCCTGGCCGAAAAAGGCATTCCGGTGCGCCCTTATTTTGTGCCGATTCACCTGCAGCCGTATCTGGTGGAACGTTTTGGCTACCGGCCGGGCGATTTCCCTGTGACCGAAGACCTGGGCGAGCGCGGTCTGGCGCTGCCCTTCTCCGGCATGATGAGCGAGGCGCAGGTTGAGCAGGTTTGCCGCGCGTTGAGCAGCGTGCTGTAGCCGCAGCGCCGCATGGATACGCATTTTGCCCCCTCACGCCGCCGCGGGACGATTTTTTTGGGCGCGCTGCTGGCGGTAGTGGCGGGTGGCAGTGGCATCTTCTTTTGGTTTGCGCTGCGCCAGCAGGCCGGTTCGGACATTGCGCTGTTTTTGATCCTGTCGGTGCTGCTGGTCTTACCCATCCCCCTGATCAGCTACCGCCTATACTCGCTTTCACAGGCCGCCTACACCCTGGAGCGCGATGGTTTGCGCATTCGTTGGGGCCTGCGCGCCGAGGATATTCCTCTGCCAATGGTTGAATGGGTGCGCCCGGCCAATGAATTGGGTTTTGCGCTGCGCATGCCGCTGGGCGTTTCTTTGGGCGCCTACCTGGGCTCGGTGCGGGTGGAAGGGCTGGGCGTGGTGGAATTCATTGCCTCCGAACCCCGGACCATGCTGCTGGTGGCGACTCCCAGCAAGGTTTATGTCATCTCCCCGGAGGATCCCAAGGCGTTCATTCGAGCGTTCCGGCGCATGATTGAACTGGGCAGCCTGTCGCCGCTGGTGTCGCTCTCGGTGCGTCCGGTGGCCTTTGTGGAGCGTTTGTGGGTCGACCTGCCGGCGCGCTGGATGCTGCTGGCGGGCTTTGTGTTTTCGCTGATTTTGACGCTGGTGGTGCTGCTGCGCATCCCCACCTTGAACACGGTTTCGTTGGGTTTTGATGTGCAGCGCCGCCCGCTGGACCCCGGGCCCCCGGAGAGTTTGCTGCTGCTGCTGGTGTTGGGCGGTTTCGCGTACGTGCTGGACCTGCTGGCGGGTGTCTATTTCTACCGGCGCGCTGAGACCCACCCCATCGCCTACCTGTTATGGGGCGCCGGGGTGGCCGCTCCGCTGCTGCTGGTGGTGGGCGCCCTGCTGGCGCGCTAGGGTCATGACGATGCAGATCTTATTGGGGTTGATACTGGCAGGTGGAGTGGCGCTGGCGGCATGGCGGCTGCGCCTGCTCAGCGGGTCTGGCGCGGCGGCCGCGGCCGGGTTGGGCACGCTTGTGTTTGGCCTGGGCGGCTGGCAGTGGGCGGTGGTGCTGATCGCGTTTTTTGCCACCTCCAGCGGGCTGACGCGCCTGTTTGGGCGGCGCAAGCAGCACCTGGCGGGCGCTTTTTCCAAAGGCGGGCGGCGCGATGCCGGGCAGGTGCTGGCTAACGGTGGCGTGGCCGGGCTGGCGGTGCTGGCGCATGCCGTGTGGCCCGCCGCGCCCGCGCCCTGGCTGCTCTTCTGCGGCGCGCTGGCCGCGGTCAATGCCGATACCTGGGCCACCGAATTGGGCGTCTTCAGCCCCTCAGCTCCGCGTCTGATCACCAGCTTGAAAACCGTGGCGCGCGGCACGTCGGGGGCGATTTCTGTGGCGGGCACCCTGGCGGCGGTGGCTGGGGCGCTGTGCATTGGCCTGCTGGGGGTGTGGGTTTGGCCGGTGACCACTCCGGCAGAATTTGCCGGGCCGCTGGCCGCCCTGACGTTGGCAGGTCTGGCCGGCAGCCTGGTCGATTCGCTGCTGGGGGCCACACTGCAGGCGATTTATTATTGCCCGGCCTGCGCCCGTGAAACGGAACGCCATCCCCATCACACCTGCGGTACGGCCACCCGGCTGCTGCGCGGCCTGCCCTGGCTGGATAACGACGGGGTCAACCTGGCCTGCGCCGTGGTGGGCGCGCTGTTGGCCCTGTTGGGCGGCGTGCGCTAATCGCCGGCGGCGCGCCGGGTGCGGCGGGCTTTGGCGGCGGCGGCTGAACCGCCGCGGAACGGCGACGCCAGGATGGCAAAGGCAGAGCACAGGCGGCTGTCGAGCATGCGGCTTTGAATGCGCGCATCCATTTCTTCCAACGTCATGGCGGTGGTGATCACGGTGGGCAGTTCCGCGTTGTAGCGATAATTAAAGATCTGGTAGAGCTTTTCCTTGGCCCAGGGCGACGCCGACTGGGTGCCCAGGTCGTCCAGAATCAGCAGCGAGACCGTGCGCACCTGGTTGAACAAATCGTCGTAGGTGATGGAACTGGTGGGACTGAAGGTGGCGCGCAGGTGGTCCAGCAGGTCTGGCACGACCACAAACATGGGCGAATCGCCCTGGTGGTGGCGGTAATTGCCAATGGCCGCGGCCAGGTGGGTTTTGCCGGTGAAGGTTTTGCCCATCAGCAGCAGCCAGCCGTGGGGTTTCTCGGCAAACTGCTGCGCCGCGCGGAAGGATTTGGCCAGGCTTTGCAGCTCTTCGGCGGCCAGCTTTTCAGAATCACGCAGGCTGAAGTTGCCAAAGGTCTGGCTGCCGTGCAGAGCCAGCGTGGAAAGAGTGGGCTGGCTGGTATCGCGCAGCGGCGAGCGGAAATCGGGCGCGGTGATGAATACGCGCGTCACCAGGTCCGGGTCTTCCAGACGTGAGCGAATGCGCCCGTCGATATCATTGAGCTGCTGGTTGGTGGTAATCAGGGTGGGCAGGTGATTCACATAGCGGTGATTGATCACCTGGTACAGTTTTTCCTGGGCCCAGGGGGTGGTATTCTGCGTACCCAGATCATCCAGCACCAGCAGGGAGATGTTGCGAATCTCATCGAAACGCTGTTCAAAACTCGATTCGGGCGCATCATAGGCAAAACGCAGCCAATCCAGCAGGTCCGGCACGGTCAAAAAGATGGTGGGCACGCCAATGCCCACCGCGAAGTTGGCCACCGCCGCCGCCAGGTGGGTTTTGCCCACGCCGTAGCCGCCCAAAAAAAGCATCCAGCCTTTCAACTCGCGCGAGAAGTGGTTGGCCTGGTTGATGGCATAGGTCAGCGAATTGATCTGGTCATCGCCCAACCCGCGCCGGCCCTGCACGTTAAAGTTTTCAAAGGTCATGTCGCGAAAGGCGTCCAGGTTGCTCAGGCGGTACAGGCGCTGGTGCACCGCATCGGCGGTCTCTTTCTGGCGGCAGGCGCACACCTGTAGTTTGCCAAAATCGGGGTGGGTAATGGCCAACTCCTGGCGCACGAAACCGATGCCGTGGCAGATGGGGCACTGCGGGTCGCCGGGCAGATTGGAACGGGCCGGTTCAGTGCTCGACGAAGTCGGCGAGTTCACCTTCGATATATCGGCGGCGATCTTTCTCAGAGTCTCGTCGATCTGTGTCATCGCGTCCTTTCTCCTTCCAGCGGGTCAATATGGTTTCCACATAACGCCAGTGGCGCGCATTCTTGAGCACCGCCTTCTTCATGGCTTCTTCGATCCATTCGGCGGGAAAATTGAGTTCGGCCTCGCGCAGCGCGTCTGAGATCAGCGGAGTGAGCGGGCCAATATTCTCTTCGTACAGCCGGTAAATGTTGGGGCGTTCCAGCTCCAGCGCTACCACCGCGCGATTGTCCAGGTCTGGGCTCCAGTCGCCGTTTTGCAGGGCTTTAATCGCCGCGCGCCCGCGGGCAGAGTTGAGGAAATACAGGGTCAGGTCCTGGACCTGGCTGGTCACCGGGGCCGCCAACAGCGAACCGCGTTGCACGGCGCGCGCCAACGCGTCTGCCAGGGCAATGTGCGCCGCATCATCAAAGGGGCTGAGCGCCTGCAGCAGCTTGCGGTCGCTGCTGAAATCGGCCTGGGTCAGAAAGCGGATCTGGCCCTCCTGGCGGTCTAAAAACCAGAAGGCGTACAACGTCACTTTTAACTCGCCCAGGTGGTCGATTTGGGGTAATAAATCGGTGAAAAAGGGGGCTGGCAGCGGGGTGCTGCGCACCTTCCCGGAGGGAAAACCGGCAAAGCGTGGCATGGTTTAGCGCCGTGAGGGGACCGAAGAGGTGGCGGCGTTATCGAAACGCGCCAGGTTGTTGAGAAACACCAGCTCTATGCCGGAATGGGTGGGACCATTGCGGTGCTTGGCCACGATGATTTCGGCAATGTTGGCGCGCGGGCTGTCTTTTTCCAGCGCGTCTGGGCGGTGAATAAACATGACGATATCGGCATCTTGTTCGATCGAGCCGGATTCGCGCAGGTCCGAGAGCACGGGCTTTTTATCGGTGCGCTGTTCCACGGCGCGCGAGAGCTGCGCCGCGGCCAGCACCGGCACATTCAGTTCGCGCGCCAGCACCTTGAGGTTGCGTGAGATGTACGAGACTTCCTGCACGCGGTTATCGTTGCGCGTATCGCCGGTCATGAGCTGCAGATAATCGATCACCACCAGGTCCAGTCCGTACTCCAGGTGCAGGCGGCGGCATTTGGTGCGCAGTTGCAGCGGGCTGATGGCCGGGGTGTCGTCCAGGAACATGTGCGTTTTCGATAGCACCTCAATCGCGTGCGTAAAAAGCGGCCATTCGTCGTCGCGCAGTTTGCCGGTGCGTAAGCGCTGGGTGTCGATGCCGGTTTCCTGTGCGATCAAGCGCTGCGCCAACTGTTCGTTGGCCATTTCCAGCGAGAAAAACGCCACGTGCTTGTTGTGCTTCATGGCGGCGTTTTTGGCCACCGAGAGCATGAACCCGGTTTTGCCCATGCCGGGGCGTCCGGCAATCACCAGCAGGTCTGATTTCTGCAAACCGCCCAGCAGGTGGTCCAGATCAATCAGCCCGGTGGGCACGCCCATGATTTCTTCGCCGCGCTGCGACAGATTGTCGATGCGGTCGTAGACTTCGGAAAGGACCTGATCGAGCGGCTGCAGGTCTTTTTTGACGCGCCGTTCACTGATGCTGAAGATCGATTTTTCGGCTTCGTCCATCACCGTATCCACGGTTTTGGTCTGGTCGTAAGCCAGCTTGGCCAGGTCGTTGGCGGCGCTCAGCATGCGCCGCCGGATGGCGGTATGTTCAATCAGGTGCCCGTAGGCTTCGGCATGCAGGCTGGTGGGCGTTTGATTGATCAGCGCCATGATATAGGCCTGCCCGCCCACTTCGCCCAACTGGTTTTGCTGTTCCAACTCGGTGATCACGGTCAGGTAGTCGAGCTGCTGGCGGCGTTCGTGCAGGCGAGTGAAGGCTTCCCAGATCCAACGGTTGCGCACAATGTAAAAATCGTCCGCCTGCAGGAACTGCGCGACATCGAAATAGGATTCGGCGTTAATTAATACCGCACCCAACACCGCCTCTTCGGCGGCGCGGCTGTGCGGCTGGCCTTGCAGCTCAGCCGGCTGAACTTCTTCAATGGACGGAGGAAAGTCGCTCATGGCAGCTCGGCTTTGAGAATAAATCCCGGGGCGCTGCGGCCCCGGGCTGTGATCTGATTTGGACTACTTATCTTTGTCGAGGTTGGGCTTTTCCTCATTGCTGTCGTCTTCGTCATCCGCCGGTTTCGACAGATCTCCTAAATTTAAATTGGAGAGAAAGTCTTCAAAGACGGAAAGCCGTTCCGGGTTGGCGGGCTCTGCGGCGGGGGAGCGGGGCGCGGGAGCCGGCGGCGCCGGTTCCTGGTTGCCCAGGTCCTGTTCGGGCGTCACTCCGGCCGCTTCCATTACTTCACGCGCCACAAACACGGGCACGTGCGCGCGCACCGCCAATGCCAGGGCATCGGAGGGGCGGCTGTCGATATTCACAACGCGGCCATTGCTTTCTACCACCAGGTTGCCGTAATACACATCTTCGCGCAGGGTAACCACTTCCACCCGCACCAGGCGCGCGTTGAGCGTGTTCAACAGGCTCTTCAACAGGTCGTGCGTCTGCGGACGGGCTACTTCGATTTCTTGAAGTGCGATGGTGATGGCTTCCGCTTCATAGGGACCAATATAGATAGATAAATATCGCTCGGCGTTGGTTTCCCGCAGTACCACAATGCGCTGCTGATTTGTCAGGGAAACACGCACGCTGTCGATTACCACTTCGATCATTCGGGACATGGGCAGATACCTCCCAGCTCAAGGAAATACAAATTGACCTGAGTTGATTTTATCATGGTGAGCGGAGGGATGCAACCGCATTAAGCACCTGTCTATGGGTTGGATTTCTTAAGATTACCCCCGGGTGGGTTACTTTTCAAAACTTAAAGGAATGATTGGCGCTTGATTCTTTAAGTTTTCAGGTATAATCAAATTACCTTATTCTCCTGAGCGTGAGCGTGATTTCTGAAAAAACCAGAATCAACCACTGCAATCGCCAGGGGGCAGACAACCAGGCTGAGTTCCTCAAGAGGATCAAGGTCCACTGTAGGTTGGATCGATTGCGAAACTCCGCGCTTTGACAGGATTTGTGGCGGAGATGTTTTTTCAGGCTCGTACGATGGCTGACTCTGGAATAGGATGGTGATGATGAAAGCCAGAATTTTATTAATCGAAGGCAAACGGGCAGAAAGACCATCTTTTCTGGGGGGCCTGACCAAGAAAGGATTCGAAGTGGACAGTGTGCCCAATGGGGCCGCGGCGGTGGCGCGCCTGGTGGATAACCGCCCGCACCTGGTGGTGGTGGATGCCGCTTCGATGCGCACCAGCGGCAAGCGCATTTGCCAGACGATACGCCAGAGCGCCCCGGGTATTCCCATGGTTTTAATTTTGGAGCAGAACGCGCTGCTGCCCGACAAGGTGGAATTGGAAGCGGCGCTGGTGGAGCCTTTTACCCTGCAAAAGCTGGTCAACCGCATTCGCCCGCTGCTGCCCTCCGAGTCCAAGTCGCTGTTGATCGCCGGCCCCATCCAACTGGATGTGGAGCAGCGCCTGGTGCGCTGTGACAGCCACCAGACCCGCCTGACGCCGCGCCTGGTGGCCCTGCTGAAGATTTTGATGGAACATCCCGGCGAACTGATCGACCGCAAGGATCTGTTCCGCCAGGTATGGGATACCGCCTACACCGTGGACACGCGCACCCTGGATGTGCACGTGAGCTGGCTGCGCCAGGCGATTGAAGAGGACCCGCGCCACCCCAAATATATCAAGACCGTGCGCGGCATGGGCTACCGCCTGGACCTGGAAAACGTGCTGCGCCCGCCCGAGGCAAAAAACGAAGCATAAATGAAAATCCGCTGCAAAAGATGCAGCGGATTTTTTTATAGAGCCTTCACCGTAGATTCGTTCTGTATACGGGTATTCATAGGATGAGGTTGGGTCCGAGGAGATCAAAGTGTTTCGTTGGAGGTAATTACTCGGCCCATCGCCTCAGGAGGTTCGCGAAGCGCGCCCGCGCAACGGTCTTCATCAGCCCGTAACCCCCTCCTCTAATTCCCCTGCACAAATTCCACCAACCGCTGGCCCTGGGTCACGCGCTCGCCGGGCTGCACCGCCACGCTGGCAATGGTGGTGGCATAGGTGGCGCGGATCAGGTTTTTCATCTTCATCGCTTCCAACACCAGCAGTTCCTGGCCCGGCACTACCGGGTCGCCCGGCTGAACCGCGACCGAGATAATCGTGCCCGGAATGGGGGCGGTGACGCCCGCGTAGCCCCCGGCAGCGGCGCGGTAGGGCGGGGCAGCCGGGGGCGGGGAGGCGGGGAGAGGCGGGCGAACCGCCGGCAGCGGGGCGGCCGCTTCTCCCGGCCAGACTTCAAATGTTTCGCCGTCCACGCTGGCGCGGATGGGCCGGGCGTTCAGGTCGCCCACTTCCACCGTGTAGGTGTGCTGGTCAATCTTAACCTGGATTTTCATCGGTCACGGCCTCGGGTGCCGCGGATTTTCTGAATCGATTGGTTGAGCTGGATGGCGCGGGTGGTGACCAGCCAGGCCGAGTCGGGCGGCTGTGGCAGGGCCTGCCGGCGCGCGCGGGGCTGCAGGGCCAGCGCCACTGCCACTGCGGCGGCCGCGGCGCGCTTTTTGGCCTCGGTCGTGGCGTCGCCGGGGGTTTCGTTTTGGTTACTTTTCGTATCTTCCATCAAACTTCCTTACTAAACGGGCGGGTTGCCGTGTTTGCGCGGCAGGCTGGGCACAAATTTATCGCGCAGCGCCTGCAGCGCGCCGATGATCTTGGTGCGCGTTTCGCGCGGTTCGATCACATCGTCCAGGTAATCGGCGGCGGCGGCGGCATAGGGGTTCAGAAAGCGTTTGCGGTAGTCTTCCACAATCCGGGCGCGCTCGGCGGCAGGGTCGGGGGAGGTCTCGATCTGTTTGCGGAAGAGCACGTTGGCCGCGCCTTCCGGGCCCATCACCGCGATTTCGGCGGAAGGCCAGGCATAGGCGATATCGGCCCCCAGCATCTTGCTGCTCATCACAATCATCGCCCCGCCGTAGGCCTTGCGTGTGATGATGCTGATTTTGGGCACGCTGGCATTGGCATAGGCATACAGCACCTTGGCGCCGTGGCGGATGATGCCGCGATGTTCCTGTTCGGAGCCGGGCAGAAACCCGGGGGAATCGACGAAGGTGATCAACGGCAGGTTAAAACAATCGCACAGGTGCACAAACCGGCAGATCTTATCGGCGGCGTCGATATCCAGCACCCCGGCCATCACTTCGGGCTCCTGGGCCACAATCCCCACCGCCATGCCATCCAGGCGGGCCAGGCCGATGATGGCGTGGCGGGCCCAGTTGGCCTGCAGTTCGAGAAAAGAACCGCGATCGACGATGTATTCCAACGCGGTGTGCATCGCATAGGGCTGGGTGGGGTCCAGCGGCACCAGGTGGTTGAGTTCTTCGGCCATGCGGCGCGGGTCGTCGCCGCTGCGCAGCAGCGGGGGGGATTCGGTGTTGTTGGATGGCAGGTATGCCAGCAGGGTGCGTACCAGGTTAATCGCGTCCGGGTCGTCGGCGGCCTTGAAGTGAGCTGTGCCGCTGACCGAGTAGTGCGCCTCGGCCCCGCCCAAGGTTTCCTGATCGATCACTTCTCCCGTCACCGTTTTAATCACCTCGGGGCCGGTCAGGAACATGAAGGATTGGCGGTCGACCATCACGATCAGGTCGGTGAGCGCGGGCGAATACGAGGCGCCGCCGGCGCATGGGCCCAAAATGACGCTGATTTGCGGAATGATGCCGGAATATTGGGCGTTGCGCCGGAAAATCTCGCCGTAGCCGCCCAGCGAATACACGCCTTCCTGGATGCGCGCGCCGCCCGAATCGATCAGGCCGACCACCGGCGCGCCGCTGTGCACGGCCAGGTCCATCACCTTACAGATTTTTCGGCCCTGCATATTGCCCAGCGAGCCGCCCTGCACGGTGAAATCCTGCGCATAGGCGTAAACTGTGCGCCCGTCCACCGTGCCATAACCGGTCACCACTCCGTCGCCGGGGAATTTCTCGTCACGCGTACCCAGTGGGTTGTGTTCCTGTTGGGCAAAAGGCTCCAGTTCTTGAAATGAGCCGGGGTCTAACAATAAGTTCAGCCGTTCGTGGGCAGTCAGCTTGCCCTTGGCGTGTTGTTTGGCAATGCGGTCTGCACCGCCGCCCAGCAGCGCTTTGGCGCGCAGGGCGCGTAATTCCAGGATGCGGGGATCTTCTTCGGTCATGTGGTTTCCTTTATCAGTCAATCCAGAAGCTCACGCTGGTTTCCGCGCGATTTCCGGCGAGATCGTAGGCCAGTACTTTGAGGGTGTGCGAGCCGCGCAGCGGCATCCAGGTCTGGTTGTAAGGCGGGGCCGGGCGGCTGCCTTCCAGCAGGTCGTCCACATAAAATTCAATCCGCTCCAACCCCACCGTGTCGCTGGCTTCCACCTGAAAGGTCAGCGGGCGCGCCTCGAACGTTCGGTGCTGGTCTGGGATCAGGTTGAGGATGCGCACGCGGGGTGGGGTGTTATCCACGGTCACCTGTAAAATGGCGGTATCCAGGCGTTGGTTCTGGCGCACCACCTGCAGGCGCAGCGCAAACAGGCCGTTTTGACCGCTGGTATCCCAGGTGCCCAGCAGGCCGTTCTGCACCGCCAGCGTGCCCTGCCCGCCCACGGGCAGCCAACTGGGCGGGTTGAGGCCCTCGCCGGCCTGCAACTGGTAATAGCCAAAATCACTCCCGGCTGCGCTGCCGCGGATGGCCACCTGGCCGCGCACCACCGCAAAGGGGGCCGGGGCCAGAATCTGGGCATTGGCCAGCAGCGCGGGCGGTTGAATGCGGTCGTAGCTTTGCGGCGGCACCGGCAGGTTGGCCAGTTTGCCCCACGATTGCGCCTCGGGCGGCAGCACCAGGTAGGTGTGTTCTTCCACCTGTTCGGGCGGGGTGAACACGGTGGCCAGCAGGCCGGTTTCGCGGTTGATCTGGAAGGTGCGGTAGAGCGAATCAGGACCGGTCGGTTCGTTGCCGTTTAAAAAATACTCGCTGACCACCGTCGGGCAGGCCTGGGTGGGCAGCAGCCCCGAGGGCGAGCACACTTCCATTTTGGTGACCCCGGCCGGCATGCTCCAATTGGCCACGGGCAGCGCCTCGCCGCTTCGGCGCACACTTGGGGTGTCGCGCCCTGTAGAGGGCTGGTCGCGCACGGCGTTCTGGATGAGCGCGTTCCACAGGCCGGCGGCCAAACGGGGGTCCAGCGGCACGTCTATATTGACCTCCTCCGGCACGCCCAGCCAGGTCACCACCAGGCGCTGTGGTGTATAGCCGGCCGTCCAGGTCTGGCGGCCGTCGGCGGTGCGGCCCATTTTGGCACCGCTCGGCCGGCCAATTTCCAGCAGGTTGGGGTAGCCCAGGCTGGGCCAGCGCGCCGCTTCATCGCTCAACACCTGATGTACCAGGTAGGCCAGTGGGGGAGTCAGCACCGGCTGGCGTTCGGGGGCGGTGCTGCTAAACAACTGCCGCCCCTGTTGATCGGTGACCGCCAACAGCGTCACAGCTTCCAGACGGTCGCCGGGCGCGGCGCGCTGGCCCAATTGAAAGCCCAGGGTGGCAAAGGTTTCGTAGGCGCGGGCCACATCCAGCAGGCGCACCGCGCCGCCGCTGAAGAGCAGTTGGTCCGGTTCGCTGCTCTGGCTCAACCCGCTCAGCCCCAGCGGTTCCGCGATCTGCCAGGCGTTGGCCGCGCCGATCTGGCCAAGCAACTGCTGCAGCGGGGCCAGGCTATCGCCGGCCAACGCCTGGCGCAGCCGCAGCGGGCCGGCATAGCGCCCGTTCGGGTGGGCCGCCTGGTCCTGCGCGGGGCTAAGCTGGCCGGGAATATCCCACACCAGGCTGGCCGGGCCAAACCCGCGGGCAAAGGCCGAAACCGCCAGAATGGGGGTGAGCAGTGTGCCGGGGTCATGCCCGACGCTCACGGAGGTGGGTGAATCGCCGGCCAGAGCCAGCACCTGCCCGTTGGTAAGGTCCAGCATCACGGCGCTGCCCTCTACAGGGTGCGAAGCGCTACCCTCTACAGGGTGCGAAGCGCTACCCGGCAGTTGGGCCGCGGCCGGGCGAAAATTGACCGGCAGTGCTGGCAGCAGGCTGGCGAAGGGGCAGTCGGCCGCGGCCGGTGCGCGGCCCGCGGCGCGCTGCAACTGCGCCTGCAGGGTGCAGGTCGTCTGCAACTGCAATTCCAGGTCCAGGCTGGTGATTACCAGCAGCCCGCCCTGTTCCACCCGGCTGCGGCCGAAGCGCCGTGCCAGTTGTTCCAGCACCAGGTTGGTGAAGGCGGGCGCGCTGCCCTCTTCAGGGCGCGAAGCGCCGGGGGCCGGTTCAACCGCTGCCGGGCGCAGGGCCAGTGGGGTGCCGGCCGCCGCTTCGTATAACTCCGCGTCAATCAGGCCCTGGGTTTGCAGCCGGTTCAAGAGCGCGCGCTGGCTTTCCAGCGCCGCGGCGGGGGCATCCAGCGGGTTGAGCGCCGGGGCCTGGCGCACGGCGGCCAGCAGGGCGGCCTCGCCCAGATTCAGGTCGGCGGCGGATTTGCCCAGGTAGAGTTGCGCGGCGCTTTCCACGCCGTAAGCCAGCCGCCCGTAATAGGCGCTGTTAAGCTGCCATTCCAGCACCTGGGCGCGGCCATAGCGCTGGATCACTTGCCCGGCCAGCAGGCGCATGCGCAGGGCATGGCTCAATCCGGGCGTTTCATCCGGCAGCAGCAGGCGCTCCACCACCTGTTCGGCGATGGTAAAGGGTTCGTTTTCGGTCAGGTGCTGCCAGGCGATGCCGCTGCTTTGCCAGAAGCCGGGTTCGTCGGCGGTGATTGTGGTCTGAACCAGGAATGGTGAAAGGTGATCGGGCTTCTGTGGGTCAAACACCAGATATTTACGCTCGATACCGGGGTCGCTCAGCGTGCGCAGCAGGTTTTGGCCGGTGCGGTCATACAGGCGGGTGGGTTGCAGCAGCAGGCCGTCGTCTGGGTTCAGCAGGCCGGGCAAGGCGCTTACCGGCGGCAGGTTGACCGTCAGGTTAGAATAAAACCAGGCCAGGCCCAGCACGCCGACTGCCAGGCTCAGCGCGGCGACGCTGCCAAAAATCCAGGCCAACCCGGCCAAACGCTGGTCCACCCGGCGCCGGCGGGCCAGGGGCCGCCGCTTGCGGCGCTGCAGCAACTGGGTAAGGGGCAGTGAGCGCATCGCGAAGTTCAGATCAAGGCGCTGGCACAGCCGACGCGCTGGCGGTGGGGGTGGGGGTGGGGGTGCGCGCGGTGGGGGTTGCGCTGATGCTGACAGTGCCGGTGGCGCTCAGCGTGGCCGTCAGGCGGGGCGTCGGCGTGGGGGTGTTTAACGCCTGCACGTGCAGCAGCGCCGAGTCGCGCAGGTCCTGCGGCACCGCCGCGCCGGGCAGGCGCAGCAGTTCGCCCCAATCGGCCAGGGCCTGCGCAATCTGCTTCGCATTTTCGAGAGCGATGGCGCGCCAGTAATACGCCTGGGCTTTTTCGGTGTCGGTTTGGGCCAGGCGCAGGGCTGCGGTGAAATTACGCCAGGCTTCGGAGGGGTCGTTCTGGATCAGAGCGGCCCGCCCCAGGCCCAGGGATACCGGGAAGGCATCTGGGCGCAGCGCGCCGGCGGCGCGCAGTTCGTCCACGGCTTTGCCGCCCTCTTTGAGATCGATAAAATACTGGGCGCGAATGAGACGCACCTCAAAAGACTGCGGGTTAATGGCCAGCGCCATGTCGAGCGTGGGTAGTGCGCTGCCGCTGTTGCCCAGGGCGGCATAGGCCTGGCCCAACCACGCCAGCGCCTCGGCGTCGTCTGGGGCGTAACGCGTATAAATTTCCAGGGCATCCACGCTGCCTGGCGCATTTTTATTGGCGCGCAGCGCTTCGGCCAGCAGGCGGTAACCGCTCAGCGTGCCCGGGTCCATCTGGTTGGCGCGGCGCGCGTCGCTTACCGCCAGCTCCGGCTGGTTGAGCGCCAGATAAGCCCGCGCACGGATGGAATATGGCAGCGGCGAAGTGGGCAGCAGCCGCATGGCCGTTTCCAGGTCGCGCAGCGCCCCGCCGGGGTCTTTATGGTTGGTTTTAAATGCGGCCAGTTCCAGATAGGCCTCCAGCAGATTGGCATCCAACAGCACGGCCTTTTCCAGATCGCCGCGAATGGCGTCGGCCTGCTCGGGGTTGGATTGCAGGCGCACGCGCGCGCGGCCCAGATAGGCTGGGGCAAAGCGCGGGTCCAGCGTTATGGCCTGTTCGTAGGCGGCCTGCGCTTCTTTGGGCTTTTTCAGGCTGCGGTTGCCTTCGCCCAACAGGTAGTACAGGTCGGATTTCGGATCTTCTTTGACCGCTTGCTGCAGGAAATTAACCGCCGCTGTCCAATCGCTGCGCTGGAATGCGAGGATGGCGGAGCGGTACGATTCGGTGCGCGGATGCGGCGTATTGATGTAAAGCGCGGTGGGGGTGGAGGTTAATAACGCGAAGACCGGCGTGCCCCCGGCCGAGGTGGGAACCGGGGTGGTGGGTACGGCGGTGGCGGGCGCCTGGGTGACGTTGCTGGTGGGGGCGGGGGTGTAGCGCTGCAGCCAGGCGATAAATGCCGGAACTTCCGGGCGGTTGAAGCCGATCACCACGATCACCACCACTACCACCAGGACCGCGATCGCTCCCAAAATTAACCCCAGGCGCAGCCGGGAAGGTTTATCAATCAGCCCGGGAATGGGCTGCCCGGCAAAGTACTGGGCTTCCCAGTTGCGGCGCTGCAGGTGGGCCGGGATCACCCACTGCGGGTCGGGGGGCAGTTCGCCCTGCAGCATCAGGCCGCGCCGCGCGGTGGCGTTTTGCGGGTCACGCTTGAGGGTTTCTTGCAGGCAAAAAACCAGTTCCTTGGGAGATTCCACCACCGTGCTCATATACAGCCAGTACTGTGGGTTGGCGGCATTGATTTTGATCAGGCGCGTTAACAGATCGCGTGCCCGGCTTTTTTCGCCATTCTGCAGGGCGGCCAGCGCTTCCTGAAAGGTGGTTTCTTCCTGGGTGCTCATTGCTTGAGTCTAGCACAGCCTGCCAGCAGCGACAAGCCTATCCTCTGGCGATTATTTTGTATACAGGTGGCAGCGCACCTGCTGGCCTGCTTTGATCTCAATCACCGGCGGCTCCTGTACCTCGCACACCCCGCGGATGGCCTGGGGGCAGCGGGCGTGGAAGCGGCAGCCCATGGGGGTGCGATATGGATCGGGGATGGTGCCTTTGATCGATTCCAGCGGCTGCCCGGTGGTCTTTCCCAGGCGGGGAATCGAGCGCATTAGAGCCTGGGTGTAAGGATGCTTTGGATCGGCGAAAAGTGACTTGACATCGGCAATTTCAACCACCTGCCCCAGGTACATCACCGCCACGTGTTCGGTATTTTGGGCCACCACCCCCAGGTTGTGGGTGATAAACATAATCGCCATGCCCAATTCGCGCTGCAGCCGGCGCATCACGTTTAATATCTGGGCTTCGGTGGTCACATCCAGGGCGGTGGTGGGCTCGTCGGCAATCAGCAGGCTGGGGGTGCACACCAGCGCCATCGCGATCATCACGCGCTGGCGCATGCCACCACTGAGCTGAAAGGGGTACTGGTCGAACACCCGGGTTGGCTGCGACATACGCACCCGTCCCAGCATATCGATGGCTTTTTTGCGGGCTTCGGTCTGGGTGCACTTCTGATGCAAACCGATCGCCTCGGTAATCTGGTCACCGACCGTGTGCACCGGGCTGAGCGAGGTCATCGGTTCCTGGAAAACCATCGCCACCTCGCCGCCGCGAATCTGGCGAATTTTGGGGTCGTCCGGCTGCAGGGCGGCGATATCCACAATCTCTTGCCAACTGGTGCCCTCGCGGGCTTTCATATGCAGCAGAATCTGCCCACTCACAATCTTGCCAGGCGGCTGGATCAAGCGCAGGATCGAACGCGCCGTGATCGATTTGCCACAGCCGCTTTCACCCACAATTCCAAGCGTTTCTCCACGGTATAAAGTAAAGGTCACTCCATCTACGGCCCGGATCAAGCCCTGCCGCATTTTGAAATGAGTTTTCAGGTCCTTGACCTCGAGTAAAACGGGGCGAATATTGGTTTCCATAGCGCGTTTCCTACTTATTGCTGAATGGGTCGGCTGCATCGCGCAGGCCATCACCCATAAAGCTGAAGGCCAGCACGGTGAAGATTACAAACACAGCCGGCAGCAGCAGCCAGGGGTAGATCACCACCGTCTGGTAGTTTTGGGCCTGGGTCAGCAGCACGCCCCAACTGATCGAGGGCGGGCGCAGGCCGATCCCCAGGAAGCTCAGCGCGGTTTCTGCCAGGATCATGCGCGGGATATCCAATGTGACCCGCACGATCACATAACTGAGGAAGGAGGGGATCAGATGCTGCACAATGATGCGCATCTCGCCCGACCCGTACAGGCGCGCAGCGGTCACGAAATCCAGATTGCGCGTGGAGAGGAACTTGCCCCGCACAATGCGGATGATGACGGTGGTGCTGATCAGCGATAAGATCAGGCTAAATACAAAGTAGGTTTGCTCGATGCTCCATTCCCGCGGGATGGCCGCGCTGAGACCCATCAGCAGGGGCAGGGATGGAATGGAAATGATCACTTCGATGATGCGTTGAATGGCATTATCCAGCCAGCCACCGTACAGGGCCGAAATTCCCCCGATGATCAACCCAATGATCATGCTCATAAATACACCCACCAGACCGATCGTCAGCGAAATTCGCGCACCGAAAAAGATGCGGCTGACCATATCACGCGCCAGGTGGTCGGTGCCCAACAGAAATATGTCGGCCCCCTGCTCCGGCGTGCCAAAAAAATGCAGGTCCGCGTCGAAGATGCCCCATAATTTATACGGCCAACTGTGCACAAAGAACCGAATCGGATACTCTTGAGTCTTATCTTCTACATAAATCAGCTCAAGGGTTTCCATGTTGCGCGTTTTGCCAATCCCGTAAACCAGTGGCGTCAGGCTGAGATTGCCGTTGTTATCGATAAAATGGACAGTTTGCGGCGGCGAGTACATATATGGGGTACGCGTGTTAGGCTCATACGGGGCGAAAAAATCGGCAAACACCATCACAAAATAGAAGAGGATCAGGATCACCGCCCCAAAGATGGCCATGCGGTGCCGTTTGAAACGCCACCACATCATTTGCAGCGGTGTGGCATAAGTCACCGGTTCTTCGTCAGTCGGCGGGAGTTCGTCCGGAATCGCGGGTGCGGGCGCCAAGGGTTTGGCTTCGTCTTCCATGAATACCTCGGGTCTCTCTAGAATTATTCGTACCGGATGCGCGGATCAAGCCAGGCCAACAGCAGGTCCGAGATAAACGTTCCCACCACGGTCATAAAGCTTAAGATCAAGATAATCGAGCCCGCCAGATACATATCCTGGCTGAGCAAAGCAGTCAGCAGCAGTGGGCCAACCGTGGGAATGCTCAGAACAATCGCCGCGATGGCGGTATCGCTGATCAGATTGGGCAGCGTCCAACCGATGGTGCTGATAAACGGGCTGACCGCCAGCCGCACCGGGTATTTTAGAATTAACCGCGCTTCCGAAAGGCCCTTGGCGCGGGCAGTTTCCACGTAAGGCTGGCTCAATTCATCCAGCATGGTGGCGCGCATCACCCGAATCAGGCTGGCCGTTCCTGACAGCCCGACCACCACCATCGGCACCCACAGGTGCGAGAGAAAATCGCCCAGCCGCTCCAGCGACCAGGGGGCCATTTCATATTTGGGCGAGAACAACCCGCCCACACTGATCCCCAGATATTTATTGGAAAGGTACATCATGATCAGCGCGAACAAGAAGCTGGGCAGTGCCAGTCCCAAAAATCCCAGCAAGGTAACCACGTAATCGGCGATGGAATACTGCTTTATCGCCGAATAGACGCCAATGGGCAGGGCCAACAAATAAACCAGAATCATCGTTCCGAAGGCCAGGATTAAAGAATAGCCCATGCGTTCATCCAGCAGAGCCGTTACCGGGCGCCGGAAGTTAAAGGAATAACCAAAATCGCCCCGCAGCACGATCCCCGAGATCCATTTGTAATATTGGACATAGATCGGTTGGTCCAGCCCAAACTGGCGATTGAGCGAGGCCACTTCAGCATTATCCACCGTTTGACCGGCCGAGGTGAGCTGTGCCATATAAGTGGTCAGAAAATCGCCTGGGGGAAGCTGGATGACAATAAAGGCCACAATGCTGATCACAAACAGTGACAGCACCATATTTGAAACCCGTTTAAGCAGAAAACTCAGCATGAGCACCACCTGGCACCGCTATGGCGCGAACCGGAGGGGGGGATCCGGCGGGCAACCGCCGGATCCCCAACCGTACCGAAAAAACTAAGCCTCACCCGTCCACTTGCCGCCTTCGAAGTAAACCTGTTCGACACGGTAGTGTGAGCCGGTCAGGTAGTCATAACCGGTGTAGCCTTCCTTGGGGAAGTTCTTCAGATTGTCGCCCACGATCACCGGCTCAAACAGGTGACCCACGGTGCCAATCGTCCACAAATTTTCGGCCTGCGCCTTGAGAATTTCTTTACCCAGGCGCACGCGTTCTTTTTCATCAATGGTGCTAAGCACGGTTTCCCAGGTCTTGATCAAGGTCTTGATCGCATCCGGGGGAACCATACCTTCTTTGCCGGCGGTCTGGTACCAGCGCGCCCATTCCACACACCACGGCCGTTCCCAACCTAATTCAAAGGGCACGAACCACATCGGTTGGTTGGGGAATACGATATCACTGGCCTTGTCGGCGTACCACATGCCAAACTCGATATCATTGGCCGGCACGCGCGCAGTCATCAACTCGCCGGTAATATTTTCGAGCTTCACTTCCAAACCGACTTTACCCAGGAATTCCTTGATCAATTCTGCCGCCGGGTTCATGTAGTCTTTGCTGGGAGTGTAGGTCAGATTAATGACCATCCGCTTGCCATCCGAGCGCAGGCGGAATTTCTGGGCGTCGCGTTTATCGAGGCCCATCTCGTCCAGCAGTTTGTTGGATGCAGCCACATCGAACTTCACGAAAGCCTGTTCGTATTCTTTAACGAAGTACTTCGAGTTTTCGATGACATGCGTCTGCACCGGCACGCCCAGGCCCTGGAAGAGCGACTGGTTGAAGGTGTCGCGGTCCATGGCGTAAGACAGCGCCTGGCGGAAACGCACATCCTGATAGACCTTGCGCAGCACCTCGTCCTTGCAGGTCTGGTTGGGCTGCAGCATCAGCGCGGTGGATTCCGGGGTCTTGAAGAGGCGCACGTTGTACTTGCCGGCGGCTTCGTTTTTCTTGTAGAGCGGGTAGTTGGCCAGGGAGAAGACAAAACCGGCCTGGAAGTTGATCTTACCACTGGCGACCATGGCATTGGCCACTTCGCCCTTATCCACGAAGGCGGTGTTGAGGGTATCCACGTAAGGCAGTTGATTGCCTTCCGGATCGACCTTCCAATAATACGGATTGCGCTCAAAGATGCGCGCCGAGGTGGTTTTTTCCTTCAGCCTGAAGGGCGCAACCGTCGGCATTTCCGGGTTCATCAGGGTCATGCCGTTGTTGATGTTGCATTTGTCGTTGAACATCTTGAACCACACATCGTACTTGCCGGCGGCCATCTTCTTATCCAGTTCGGCCTTGTCGATGTATTTGGTGTGATAGGTGGACATGTAATGTTTCGCCGACTGGGCCACCATCATCATGCCTTCATAATGCGCCATGCGGTTGATCAGGAAGGGATAGGGCACGGCGAATTTGAATTTAATGGTCAGGTCATCGACTTTTTCAACTTCCATGATCTTACCGCCCGGTTTGGCCCACACGGGCTTGGCAGGGGTAATTTCATCGTTCATGATGATATCGTTGAACCAGAACATCAGGCCATCGGTGGTGAAGGGGGCGCCATCGGACCACTTCATGCCCTTGCGTAGGACGAAGGTGAAGACTTTGCCATCCGGAGAAAGTTCCCAGCTCTTGGCAACCCCAGGGGTGATGGTGGAACCATCGCGGTCAATGCGCAGGAAGGTTTCGGGGCCCCAGCAGTTGCGCACGTGGAAGGTGGTATTCTCGCCAATCATCACGGAGCGTAAAACGCCGCCGTACACCCCCACTTTTTCGATGGGTTTGACAATTTCCATATCCACCGGCAGGCGCTGGTCGACCGGGGGCAGTTTGCCTGCTTTGACCAGTTCTGCCAGGGCGGGAGCCTCTTTGTATTTAGAAGGCGTGACCGCTGTGGCAGCCGGAGCGGTGGTGGCGGCTGGAGCTTTGGTGGCTTCGGGGGCTTTGGTGCCAACCGGAGCAGTGGTGGCGGCTGGGGCGCTGGTGGCAGCGGGAGCCGTGGCCGCGGGCGCGCATGCAGCCAATCCGGCGCCTACGGCTGCCAGGACAGAAACCTGCAAAAATTCGCGGCGGGATACTTTTCGATCGGTCTTGAGGGTCATTCGTTTCTCCTTTTTTTATGGGCGGCAAACATGAGACAATATGTTCTTTAGAATTCACTGTGAACCTGAAAGTCACAAAGAAAGCACCTCCTTTTGGGTTATTGGGCCAGATGACAGGCGACAAAATGATCGGGGGAAATTTCACGCAGCAGCGGTTCTTCCTGGCTGCAGCGCTGCACTGCCAGTGGGCAGCGCGGGTGAAACGCACAGCCGCTGGGCGGGTTGGCCGGGTCGGCCACCTCACCTTCCAGGTCCACCGCTCCGGGCGGCTCGGCCGGGTTTGGCTTGGGAACAGCGGCGATCAACACCTGGGTATAGGGATGGCGTGGGTGGCTGAAGATTTCGTGGGTTGGGGCATTTTCCACCAGCTTGCCCACATACATCACCGCCACCCGGTTGCTGATGTGCTCCACCACGCTCAGATCGTGCGAGATAAACAGGTAGGTCAGCCCCATCTGTTTCTGCAATGCCTGCAGCAGGTTGAGAATCTGGGCCTGGATCGACACATCCAGGGCTGAGACGGGCTCGTCACATACCAGAAAATCCGGGTTGAGCGCCAGCGAGCGGGCAATGCCAATCCGCTGGCGTTGCCCGCTCGCTGAAGGCATGTGGGTAGTGGTTGATATATTCCGGGCGCAGGCCCACGATGCGCAGCAGGTGGGTCACGCGCTCTTCCACTTCCTTGCGGTTGTGAATGCCATTGACCACCAACGGATCGCCAATGATCTGAAGCAGGGTCATGCGCGGGTTCAGCGAAGAATTGGGATCCTGGAAGATCATCTGCATTTTCTGACGGGCCAGTTTGAGATTTCTCTTATCCAGATCGGGAATATTGATACGGCCGAGGGTCGGATGGTTAAACCAGACTTCGCCTGCGGTTGGATCCATCGCGCGCAGAATCAAGCGCCCGGTGGTGGTTTTGCCGCAGCCGCTTTCGCCCACCAGGCCCAGCGTCTGACCCCTGGGAATGGCAAAGCTGACTCCATCCACCGCTTTGACGGTAGCCACCTTGCGGCCAAACATGCCCTTTTGCACGTCAAAGTATTTTTTCAGGCCTTTCACTTCGAGCAGGTATTCGTTGGAGGTTAGCGTTTCCGTCATCAATACTCCCGATTATGGCATGAAGACTGCGTACAGCCCGAGATTGCTCCCGAATAGGTACTTTTTATTCAACCGGCAGCGCCAGCCTGCTGCCGGCGAACACCGCTGCGGTAGACCCGCGCACCACCAATTCTGGTTTGAAAAACACGTGGCGCGGGGTCCAGGGTTGCTCCGGCGGGCAAAGGATGTGCTCGATTAATATCTCGGTACCGGCTTGCCCGATCTGGTAAGCCTGCTGGGTCATTGTGGTGAGCGGCGGATTCAGGTAGCGCACAAATTCCAGGTCGTCATAGCCCACCACCGAAACATCCCGCGGCACCCGGTAGCCCAGGTCGTTCAAAGCTTGTACCACGGCGACCGCATTCCAATCGTTGTATGGAAAGATCGCGGTGGGTGTTGGGTTCAGTGTGGTCATCAAGTTGCAGGTCAGGTCATAATACGTAGTACACTGCGGAGTAAAAAAGCGCACCAGATCCGGGTCAAAATCCAGTCCAAAAGCTGCCAGCGCCTGCTGGTAGCCGATCAGGCGTTCGTTCACCGGGTAGCGGCCAGCCTTATCTGCCAGAAATGCAATTCGGCGATGGCCTAACCCCACCAGATGCCCCACCAACTCATGCAGCCCGTGTCGTAAATCGCCCAGGGTGGTATCGGTATCCATGTCCTCCACCTGGCGGTTGATCAGCACAAATGGCGTGCCCTCTTTCTGTAAAATCCGCAGGGGTTCACTGCCGCTCTGCACGGAGGTGAGCAGCATCCCGGCTACCCGTTCCTGGCGCAAGATCTGGTGCGCCCGTAGTTCCTGCTGCGGGTCTTCACCCGTGTTGTAGACCATGATGCTGTAGCCGTGGGCCGCGACCGTATCCAGGATACCGGTCAGAACCACGTTCAAAAACGGCATGCTGCTGCCGGCGATGATCAATCCAAGGGTGCGGCTGCGGCCGGCGATCAGGGCGCGCGCGTGCGGATTGGAAAAATATTGCAATTCCTGGGCCGCCGCCTTCACCCGCAGCCGAACCTCCGGGCTGACATCACCTTTGTCATTTAACGCTCGCGATGCAGTGCTGACTGCAACTCCCGCGTGGTGCGCAATATCACGGATCGTGACTGGCATAATTATTCTCGTTTGGTGGTTTTCAGGCTGGAAAGGTTTCCGGAAACGTTTCCAGTATGATACCAAATCGCGATCTGTCTGTCAAGCGCCTCAATTGTTAAGGCTTTGTCTGGTCTGACCGAAAAACCAGACGCGTGGCCGCACGGAATTGCTCCTGTCAGAGCTAGCCCGGCAGGCTAGCGATTGCGGATGGCTCCCCGGCCCGGCCCCAATAATCGACCGCCCGCACCCGGTAACAGGCCTGCTGGCCAATATTTTCGGAAACGTCCAAAAAGGCGCTGCACAGCAAGTCGGCCGGGTTGACGCGCTGGTAAGGGCCCGCCGGCGCTGCGGCGCGCAGCACCTCATAGCTGCGAATCACCCGTGAAGGCAGGCCCTCCCAGGTGATCATCACCTCTGGCTGGCCGGTTAAACCTTCATACGTTTCCATGTGCACCCCACTCACCGCGTCCGGGGCCGTGGCCGGCCGCGCGCTGAGCAGCACCAGGCTGACCGCATGCAGCGGCAGGTCAAACGCCAGGTGTAGGGTCCCATGCTCAGCCTGGATCCTCTCCGTTTCGCCCAGGGTTTCCAGTTCCTGGCGGGCACGCAGCGCGGCGTAGAGTGCCGCGCTGGGCTTTTCGGCGGCCTGACGCTCACCGGTGGCCGGGTTTGCCCACAGCCCAAAGGGATCGCCATGCTCTTCGTCAATCCGGTAATGCGCCAGGGCCGCCTCTGTGAAAGGCAGTCCTTCCAGGCGCAGCTCAACCCGCTGGCTGCCAGAAGACATCACCCGGTCGCGGCTGTGATAGATCAGCACTGCCACCTGATCGTCCCCGCGCCGCGTGGCAATCACGCCCAGGTCGGCATCCACTGCGCCCTCCGGTTCAATCGCGCAGCGCGTATCGCCCAACAGCGAAAGCATCACCCAGGCATTGAAAATTGGCTTCTTGACCAGTTCGAAAGCTGGAAACTTTACCGGCTGGCCGTCGGTTACCAGGCGCGGCTTGTGCCGGCTCTGGCCGTCTTCAATCAACCCGGATTGGCCAAAACGCGTCAGCAGGGTGCGATTGCCCCAGGTGCCAATAAAGCCGTTGTCGTTGCTGAGCACCGTGTAATTGACCTTCATCCCATCCACCAGACCGCGCAAATGCTGGTTCACAATTTTGCAGGCCAACCCCGCATAATAGGGACGGGCATGCCAGGTGTGAACATGCCACCAGCCCACCTGCGGGTCGCACTCATTATTCATAAAAGGCAGTTCCGCCAGGCGGGGATGCTGCACCCGGATGTATTCCACAATTTTGGCTTCGCGCTGCCACAGCCCGCTGGTGTTCGGATCGATATCTTCGGGGGTCGCGGTCGCGCCTTTTTCGTGAATGGAAATGAAGTCCAGCCGAACCCCGGTCTCTCCTGTGAAGAAATTCTTGCCGCTGTCGCAGTGGGCCATGACCGCCTTAAACAAACTGGATAGCGTGCGGCAGGAGCCGGGGCCGCCAAATATCAGGGCCGGGTTGGCTGCCTTTAACCCTTCTGAAGATGCATCGTAATAATTACAGAAAGAGCCTTCATCATGCGGCCACTGCGGCCACCAGCCGCCATCGGGCTCGTTCCAGGTTTCAAAATACCAGCTCTCCACCTCGGCCCGGCCAAAGCGTTCCATCAAATGCTGGGCCAATTGGGTAACCATCTCTTTCCACTGGTTAAGCTGGCCTTTGTCGTTAAAATCATTGAAATAACTGCTCGGATTCCCCATGATTTCAAAGAAAGGCTTCAGGTGGTTGCGCACCAGCCAGCTCAGGCCTTCATCCAGTAGTGACCAATCGTACTGCGGGCTGCCGTCCTCAGCCTTCACCACCCGCACCAGTTCCAGCAGGAAATGAATGCGCACAAAGGTGATCCCATGATGCGGGATCGAGCCGTAATACGTCAGGGCTTGTTGAATGTCGTGTGTCAGCAGCAGCTCGCCCGGCGTAAAACCGGTCCCATTCCAAAAGGGGGCCAGTGGGCCAACTTCCTGGTTGCATCGGATCAAAGCCTGCATTTCAAACTCCTGTTTTGTGGGTCTCGCAATCCACTAATACATGGATCGCGTGATTACTCTTATCATCGCGCAGCGCAAAGGCCTGGCTCACCTGGCTGAGCGGCAGGGTGTGGGTGATCATCTCTTTGGTGTTCACCAACCCATCCAACACCATCTGCACCGATTCCTGGAAGTAGCGCCGCATATCAATATCCCGGCGTGGTTCGGTCGAATAGATCTCCAAACGGCGGCGGTGAACCTTGAAAAAATCCACCGGTTTACGGCACATGCCAATGCAGCCGTACATTACCAGCCGGGCGCCCACCGCGCAGCAGTCGATCGCATCCACCATGCCATCCCCATCGAGCAGGCAGGGGATCACCACATCGAATCCATCCGGGAAATCTTTGCCCACCACATCCATGGTAGGGGTATCGGCGCTGGGGATCAGGTAGGTATGGCTGGCCCCATATTTTTTGGCCAGATCCAGGTTGCGCTGCTTTAAATCGGTCACCACCAGGTTTTTCGGGCTGAACAGCTTGATCACCTGAGTCAATACCAACCCGCTCACCCCCTGGCCCGTGATCAGCACGTTTTTGGTCTGGTTAATTTGAGACAGTTCGGCGGTGTGCAGGATGCCGGGTAAAATTTCGATCAGGCTGGTTTCTAGCAGCGGAAAGCTTTTGGGCAGCACCTTGACGTTGAACGGCTTGCAGGTGATATATTCGGCAAAGGCGCCCCACACGTAGCGGCAGGTCACCTGATCGCCAACCTCCAGGCCAATCACATTGGGTCCCACCTGGTCTATCACCCCGGCCACTTCGTGACCCAGGCGGGCCGGAATGCTCATAAACTCCGGCTGGCGCTGGCCGCGATAGGTTTCGATATCTGATCCACACACCCCCACCCACTTAATTTTGACACGCACTTCACCATCGTCGGCGCTGGGAATTTCAGCGTACGCCATCGAAATATCAAAGGGACCGTTCAGCACCGCGACCTGCTGCGTGTTGGGCTGATCGGACGGCAGCAGTTTTAACTCGGCAACCACCATGTGTGTGGGCATATCAATCCTTATCGACCTGCGAAAAATAATCAGCTCGCCTGCGGGGTGAATCCCGGGAAAATCTTCAAAGGTCTGAAAATGAGACTGAAATAAAATAGCTGTAAAAAAATTCGGATAATAAACGTCAATTGGTGTAAAATTACATACCCAAACAGATAAATTCCAGTTTACCCGGTCGGCGTGCGAAAGTCAAGCGGTTGATCTCAAATCAGGAAAAAGATCATGTTTTTGCTAAAAACCTTTTTTTAGGGAGAAATCTGCCTTTTTCTATGGTAGTATAAGAATTGGCAGGTGAAATGGGAGAAAAATCCGGCCTTTTAAGCGCTGGAGGGTACGGGCATTTGCTCTTCCAAACTCACCCGCATGCAGGATGGTCCGGATGCGGGTGGGAATTATGAGAAAAAAGTAAAAGCGCATGAAACCAAGATCTGAGCGTGCCACCTTGAAAGACGTTGCCCGGTTTGCTGGTATGTCCTCGGCAACCGTTTCGCGTGTGCTGCGCAGTTCGGGCCCCACCAGCGCCGAAACGCGCAGCCAGGTGATGGCTGCCATTGAAGCCGTGGGATACCAGAAGGGTACGGGAGAAAAGCCTGCCGGTGGCAAACCTTACCCATTGGTAGCGCTGATGATCTCGGATATCATGAACCCCTTCTTTCCCGAGATCGTGCGTGGTGTCGAAGATGAGGCCATTCAAAGCGGTTATGGTTTGCTGCTGTATAATACTGCTGAAGACAGCGGCCTTGAACTCAAACTCATCCAGCAGATGATGGCCTGGAAAGTGACCGGGATCATTTTTTGTTCGGCCCGGGTCGCCTCGCAAAACCTGGTGAGCCTGTATGAAAATACCGGTCTGCCCCTGGTGCTGATCAACCGGCGCGTCGACCACCCCAAAATTCCCGCGATTGTCATTGATTTCAAGGCTGCCACCACCCAGGCCACCCAACACCTGCTCAATCTCGGGCACACCCGCATCGCTTACCTGGGCGGGCTGCCCGGTTCGGAAACCTCAATCAAGCGCTGCGAAGGTATTCAGACCGCCCTGGCCAGGGCGGGGCTGGCGCTGCGCCCGGAATGGTGCATTCACAATTTTCCAAATGTGGAAGGCGGTTTTCAGGGGATGAGCGCCCTGCTGGCCCAATCCGGCGCACTCCTGCCCACGGCGGTCATCGCTTACAACGATATGATCGCGATTGGCGCGATGAATGCGATTCGCGCCTACCCATTGCGCGTGCCGGAGGATATCTCCGTGGTCGGGTTTGATGGCATCAGCCTGGCCGCCTATACCAATCCGCCCCTTACCACCATCAACCAGCCTAAGTTTCAGATGGGCAGCCTGGCCATGCGCATGCTGCATGCCATGATCCAGGGGCAGGCTATGCCGGGCGGCGGCTATATGCTGATGGAAAGTCCGCTGATTATCCGCGCGTCAACCGCCCCACCGCGCATCGAGAACCGTTAAACCCACATTGCATAGTTCTTTCTGGAGGTTTTGATGACTTATCAAGTTCAACCCTTTGTCAATGCGGTGGAAGCAATCCTGTCCACGCATCTTTTAAACCAACCGGGCGCGTACCGGCGTTGGAACTGGCAAAAGAACAGCGGCGGCGGTGGGGTAACCTCGCAACCGCAGCCGGAAGGGGCGCGCGACCTGGGTTTGAACCCCTATGGCTGCGCCGACGCGGCCAACCTGTTATACACCATCAATCACTTCCCGCACAATCCGGCTGAACGGGCCAGTTGGGTGGAGGTGCTGTGTGGGCTGCAGGATGCGCGCACCGGGCTGTATAATGAGGATACCCACCACCCCATTCATACTACCGCTCACTGCGTGGCCGCGCTCGAACTGTTCGATGCCCTGCCGCTGCACCCCATGCAGGGGTTGGCCGAGCTGCGCGACCCGGCCCGCATGGAAGCATTTTTGGATGGATTGGACTGGCAGGCGCGCCCGTGGAGCGAATCGCACAAAGGCGCGGGGCTGTACGTCTCCCTGGTGCTGCCGGGCGAAGTGGGACCCGACTGGCAGGCGCGCTATTTCGCCTGGCTGGCGCGCGAGAATGACCCGGCAAGTGGTTTCTGGCGGCGCGGCTGCGTTGGGCTGGCCCAGCACAGTGGGTTGAGTTCGCGCTTTCCACACCTGGCGGGTTCGTTCCACTACCTCTTCAACCACGAAAATGGCCGCCAGGCGCTGCCCCACCCGGCCGCGATGATTAATTCCTGTCTTGAAATGCGCATCTCAGATCCTTACCCGCTGGGCCACGCGGTTGGTTTCGCCGAGATCGATTGGGTTTACTGTCTCAGCCGTGCCTCGCGCCAGACCGACCACCGTTTTCCTGAGGCGCGCGCCGCTCTGAAAGATTTTGCCGCCGAATTTATTCCGTATCTGCTCAGCCTCGACCCGGCCCAACACGACGGCATGAACGATCTGCACCTCTTGTTTGGGGCTGCCTGCTGCGTGGCTGAATTGCAAACAGCCCTGCCAGGTCAGATCCTTTCAGACAAGCCCCTGCGCCTGGTGCTCGACCGCCGCCCGTTTATCTAATTGTAGATGAAATACCCCCCCTGGAGCGTAAAGCTCTCAGGGGGGGCATAATTGGCGCAAACCTATCCCCCCGGCCCCCTGAAGGGAAAGTCAGAAAATAAGAAATTCGCGGGCGCCCTGCTCAAAAATGAGCATGCAACAGGGGGAGTATAATTCGGGTATGAACCTGAAACGTTTGGCTGAACGGCTGCTGGTGAGCCTGATGGCATTAGGGGTATGCGGATGTGTGGCGGCGCCCCTGTCGGCCGCGCCCTCGCCCAGCGCCACGCTCGCCGGCACCTTTATTCTCTATCAGACGCCCGGCCCCACACTTACCCGCGGCGTGGCTGCCAATGCCACCCTGCCCGTGCCAGATCTGCCCGGTGCTACCGAGCTGCCCACCATCACCGCCACCCCGCGCACGCATGTGGTCAAAGCCGGAGAAGATATGGGGGGGATCGCGCTGCGCTACCGCGTGCCGCTGAAAGATTTGATGGCGGCCAATCCCAGCGTGGCCCCGCGCCTGATGAAAGTGGGCACCGTCTTGATTGTGCCTGGCTCCGGGCTGCTGCCTGCCGCCGCCGCGGGCCCCAGCGCCACCCCCCGGCCGGTGCGCCTGGAGATGCCGCGCTGCCTGGCAGACCCGGCCGGCGGCAGTTGGTGTTTTGTGAAGGTGTTCAACCAGAGCGGGTCGGCGCTGATTAATGTGACCGTGCTGCTACGCCTGGCGGATGCCACGGGTAAGGAGCTGGCACGGCAGAATGCCAGCCTGCCGCTGGATTTACTGCCGGCCGGCGGCATGCTGCCGCTGGCGGTGTATTTTTCTGCCACGCTGCCGGTGGGTGCGCAGGCCGGGGCGCAGTTGCTTTCGGCGCTGCCCGCCAGTGCAGCCGGGGTACGCTACCCGGTAGTGCGCATCAGCCGCCAGCAAATTGCAATCGCCGTGGACGGCGCTTCTGCCGTGGCCAATGGGCAGGTGGAACTGAGCGACGCTAAGGCGCAGCCGGCCCAACTGGCGCTGCTGGCAGTGGCCTTTGCCGAAGACGGCAGTGTGGCAGGCGTGCGGCATTGGGACAGCCCGCAAGCGTTGCAGGCCGGCAAACCGGCTGATTTTCAGATTCGATTGTATTCGTTAGGCGGTACCATCCAGCGCGTGGAAGTGTTTGCCGAAGCGCGCTATTCATAAATCTGGCGGGAAATAACGCCGCGAATTCTCCCCCGCCCTCGGGGGCGGGGGGGGTGATTCTTCCACAGGTTTCGTTTCGGGACGGGGCCGGAGGGTTAGGTTTGAAAACCGATCGCAAGTGATACGATATTGCTATTTAGCGATTGTTCCACACCAGGAAGGATTCGTTGGCGCAAATTGCTTCTTCCGCCGGCACATTCAGGCAAACCACATAGGGGATGATCGTGCCATTGGCCACATCCGACAGCGGCGTCAGGGTTATCTGTGTCAGGCCATCTTTGTTGGTGAGCGGCAGGTTGTAGGATAATTTTTTACCGTTGGGCAGCCCAATCATCACAAACCCATTCACATTCGCGATCGGCAGACGCGATTTGCGCGTGAGGACTGCCAATTGAATGATCTGCGGTTCCTGGTTGGTTAACTGCGGCTTTTTCACCGCAATGTTCAGCACCACCGTGGTGCGGGAAAATTCAAAGGGTCCCTGCGGGATGGATAGTTTTTGCGTTTCCAAAAACATCTGGCCCAAAGACACCAGCGATACGCGCTGATCATCGCTGCCATTAAGCGCATAATCCAGACAGAGATTTTTAAAACACTGCCGCGCCACCCGTTGATTGTTTTTAATGAGCTCGTATGGGTCCGAAAGCGGCTGCCCAGAAATTTCGGTGCCACCGTGTCTGGCGATAAACTGGTCAAACATGATGGGAACGTGGTAGCCCACGTCATCGTGTATGACGTAGAAGACCATGTTGTCTTTAGAACCATACTTCTGTGGGCCGGGAGCACCCAGCAGCATATTCAACTCCAGCGCCAACGGCAGCATTTGCAGCACCTGCGGGTTATCGGTCGTGGTAAATACCACGATTTTTTCCAGAATCTGCAGGGTGCGGCCTTTTTTATCCACATAAGGGATGCTGATTGGGTCGCCAAACAGGCCGTATCCGCCCACACGATCGATGATCTTCGGCAAAAGCAGCGGGATACTTGGGTTCCAGCCAATGATACTGGCATTCGGAATGTTGGGCACGCATTCTTCGCGGCAGGCATAACTGCCGTAAGCCAGCAGGTACACATTCTTTTGCGGATCGTCAATCAGGGTGTAAAACCCCATCCGTTCAAAATACTGTTCCACCCGGCGTTTTTCTGGGTTGTATTGCGCGCTGCTCAGTGGAGCGCCCACATAGCGTTCCCCAAAGAATTTCCGAGCGTACACCTCGGCAAAACCTTCATAAATCGCCGGAGCTGGAGCGTTGTTGGCAGGTGCCGCTTGGAGGGTAAACTCTTTCGCCAGCGGTGCCAGGTACACCCGCTCGGTCTCGGAATGGGCCTCGGCGTTATAGCACAGCATCACGTTGGTGGTGTATTGGCAAACCGCGCCGTTCGCCAGGTTGCGCGCCTGCGAAATGGCAGGCCCCAGTTCTGCTGCTCCTCCCAGGTCCTGATACAGGTTGCGCAAATGGATCTCAACCAGGTATTGCCCCCCCCGGGGGGTGGGGCTGGGAGCAGAGTTGATGGAACCTGTAGAATTGCCACAGGCGGTCAGAACCATCAGCAACATAAAGCCTATGAACCCAAAAAAACCACGCCTTAAGAGTACCCCTTGCATTTTTGTTTCTCCAGCTGCCCACGTTAGTTTATTCGGTCGTAGGAAAGGTCACCTTACCCCCGCAAGAGGCATTATCTCACTGATCCCACAGGATCATGAGCCCGTCCAAACTCTCCTAATAAAAAATATAAATGCAAACGATATTATCGGATAAAAATGCGATTCATTGGATGAATTTGCATAGGAGCATATACTATCCAATATTATTATATACCGGTTTGACCCGTTTTGTACACTACGAATCTTAAGAAATGATAAATTGGTCTATGATTTAATTTTCCGCCGCGGGTTGGAACCGCAAAAAACAGATTCTGAAGGATAATTTTGCAATCCTATGCAGTTTTTGGATGGCCACCTGTAATTAGTATACCCACGCCAGACCACGATTCTCTTTACAGAATTGTAAGGATTAACCATTTTGAGCCGAAAAAGTTGCGGCTGGCGGCAATCGCCGGTTGGGGTGGAAAAACCAACCCCCTCCCGGCCTCCCCCAAATTCCGAAAAGCACGGAATTTGGGGGAGGTGCTGCGTCCAGGGGTCACTCACCGGGCGTTTTCGAGGCTGGTTTGGCTCCTTCCCCCAAATCCGATTTTGATTTAGGGGAAGGCAGGGGGTGGTGGTTAAATTAGCTGACAACCTTTGAACCTGTTGGCGAATTGGTGAACACCCTCCATCCCCCGCCCTGGGGCGGGGGCCGGGGGGTGGGGCAAGGTGATTCGCCAACAGCATCAACCTTTGCGTGCTCACTGCCCGCGCTGCCGGGGCAATCCGGCTTTGTTTGATGATACAATTTTTATAGTCTGCGTTGAGGAAGGCATTTATGGAAGATGTGGTAATCATCGAAGCCGTGCGCACGCCGATTGGCGCGTTGGGGGGCGCCCTGGCGGCAGTGCGCCCGGATGACCTGGCCGCGCACGTGCTGCAAGCCGTGCTGGCGCGCAGCGGGGTGGCGGCCAGCCTGGTGGAAGAGGTCTATTTGGGCTGCGCCAACCAGGCCGGCGAAGACAACCGCGACGTGGCGCGCATGGCCATCCTGCTGGCGGGGTTCCCGGTGGAAGTGGCCGGGGTCACCCTTAACCGCCTGTGCGCCTCGGGCCTGAATGCCATCAACCAGGCCGCCCGCGCCATTCGCTGCGGCGAAGGTGAGGTCTTCATCGCCGGTGGGGTAGAGAGTATGTCGCGCGCGCCCTATTCGCTGGCCAAAGCCGAACAGCCCTTTGCTTTTGGCAACCAGACCGCCTGGGATACCGCCTTGGGCTGGCGCTACCCCAATCCGCTGCTGGTCGAGCGCTATGGTATGCAAAGCATGGGCGAAACTGCCGAAAATATTGCCCAGGCCGGCGCCATTAGCCGCCTTGAACAGGATACCTTTGCCCTGGAAAGCCACCGCCGCGCCCTGGCGGCGATGGATGACGGCCGTTTTGCCGCCGAAATTATGCCGGTGCTTGTGCCGCAGCGCAGAGGCGAGCCGCTGTGCGTGACCACCGACGAGCGCCCCCGCCGCGATACCACCCTGGCATCCCTGGCGCGTCTCAAACCCGCTTTTCGCAAAGAGGGCAGTGTCACCGCGGGTAATTCTTCCGGCATGAATGACGGCGCCGCCGCTGTATTGCTAATGAGCGCCCGCCGCGCCCAGCAGTTGGGCCTCAAACCGCTGGCGCGCTGGGTGGCATCCGCCGCGGCCGGGGTTGAGCCGCGCCTGATGGGCCTGGGTCCGGTTCCGGCGGTGCGCAAAGTGTTGCAACGCGGCGGTGTAACCCTCGCCCAGGTGGGCCTGGTGGAAATTAACGAGGCCTTCGCGGTGCAAACCCTGGCGGTGATGCGCGAATTGGAGCTGGACCCGGCCCTGACCAATGTCAATGGCGGCGCCGTGGCCCTGGGCCATCCTTTGGGCTGTTCGGGGGCGCGCCTGCTGGTGACCCTGCTGCACGAAATGGGCCGCCGCGCGCCGGCCGCCGGCCGCCCGTTTTATGGCCTGGCCGGGCTGTGTGTGGGAGTGGGGCAGGGCGAAGCCACCCTGCTTGAGGCTCAGAATTAAATGAAAGCTCTGGTCACCGGTTCATCTGGATTTATTGGCGCCGCGGCCTGCCGCGCGCTGCTGGAGCACGGCTACGCCGTGCGCGCCTTTCATCGCGCCACCAGCAGCCTGCGCCTGCTGGAACCCCTGGCCGTCGAGCACGCCCTGGGCGACCTGACCCAGCCGGAAACGCTGGTTGAAGCCATGAGTGGGGTGGATGCGGTGCTGCACTGCGCCGCCTGGGTGGGCTTTAATGACCCCGGCCGCCTGTATTCGGTCAATGTGGAGGGCACGCGCAGTGTGGTGCAGGCTGCGCTGCGCGCCGGGGTGCGCCGTCTGGTCTATACCAGCTCGGTCACCGCCCTGGGAATTCCGCCCGCGGGCGCGCACTCGCCGCTGGATGAGCAGCACACCTGGAATCACCCGCCGGAGTTCTTCCCGTACGGCTATTCCAAATACCTGTCCGAATTGGAAGTGCAGAAGGGCGTGCTGCTAGGGCTGGACGCGGTCATCGCCAACCCCACCCTGGTACTGGGCGCAGGCGATATCTACCGCCAGTCCTCGTCGATTGTGCGCCAGTTTGCCAACCGGCGCGTGCCCGTGGCGGTGCAGGGCGGTATCAACCTGGTGCACGTGAGCGATGTGGCCCAGGGCCTGGTGGCCGCGCTGGAACGCGGCAGCCGCGGTGAGCGCTATATTTTGGGTGGCACTAATCTCACCTACGTCCAATTGAGCCAGGTGCTCTCACGCGTCACCGGTGTGCCGGCGCCCAGCGTGGTGCTGCCGGGTGGGCTGCTGCGTGCCTCGCAAGGCCTGGCCCGCCTGCTGGAACGTTTTTTTGAACTGCCGGTGAGCACCGACGTCTTCCTGCTGGCGGGGCGCTACCTGTATTACGACCTGCGCAAGGCGCACAGCCAACTGGGGCTGCCCGCCCCGCTGTCGCCCGATCAGGCGGTGGGCGATGCCTATGCCTGGTTCCTGGAGAAAGGCTGATCCGCTTTTTCGGCCCGGCTATTCCAGGTTTTCCACCGCAATTTTATAAATCACACGCGTCTCGTCGGCCCGGTGATTGGGGTAGACGTCTGCCCCGGTATATTTTTTGGCCAGCAGGTCGATGTGCGCGTCCGCGCCTTCTTCGGTGATCTCAACCACCTTGCCGCGCAGTTGCACGAAACGATAGGGGTTTTCCGGGTCCTGAATGGAGAGCGCCACGCGCGCATCGCGGCGCAGGTTGCGGTCTTTCTGGCGCCCCTTGGCCGAATTAATCCGGATATATTGGCCGTCGTAGTCAAACCACACCGGGGTCACCTGCGGGCTGCCGTTGGGCATGATTGTGGCGACATGCGCAAACGCCTTTTTGGTAAACAGGTCCGCGTACGATTCGAGCGTATTTTTAGTTGCCATAGGAGTTTTCCTCGATAGATGCTGGATTTTTCACTGCTGAGTATTTTTACCACAAAATCTACAGACTATGTGAATAATTCGACTGGTGACGTTAACATTGGCGGATCGAAACAAATCTGCACGATCGCCACGAGGAGTCTTTCCACGAAGATCGGACCCGCATGACCATCGGTGCTGGCGGACGTCTTTATTTATGTCTCGGGTTTGAAGTCCAAAAATTTTCTCAAGCACGTTTTTTTCATCCGCTGCGCCGGTGCGCGGGCGGCGCCGTGGGCTGCTCGTGCTTCGGATACGACCGCACCGAGACTTTTTTCTGGCACCCCAGGCAGATAAAGCGCGGCTGGGTCTGCCAACTGCGCAGGTAGGCTGGGGCCGGCAGTATCGGCTTCAGCCGGTGCGTGCTGCTCAGGTGTCCGGCCAGGTCTCTGGTTTGAGCCTGGCACAGCGGGCACCAGTGGCTGTGCTGGGCCAGCATGTGATCGGAAAATTCTGCCGGTGCCACGAAGACCGCGCAGGCCGGGCAGATCTGCATGCCTGCGCGCTGCTTACCCGGCGTCACACCGTCGTCCAACGGTTGCGGGTCGGGGCCTGCTTCCGGCGCGGGCGCGGGCTCTGCATCAACCGTCAGTGCTGCAACCCTGGCCGGCGCGTGCCCCTGCGCGTGCCTGGCCAGGTAGCGCCGCGGCATTTGAACCCCGCACTCCGCGCAGGTTACCATCCGGTTGGGCCGTTCGGGGGCGTGCTCAGGCATAAAATGGACTTTTCACGGCTTCAGTTTGAATATTCCTCACCATTCTGTGCATCCTCTGCATCCCGCTTGTGATCTTTAGTGTAGATCAGATATGCATCTTTCCCCAGGCCTTGTTTTACCCCCCGATCTCGCTCATCGTCCGGTTGAGCGCCACTTCGCCCTCGGCCAGGCCGTGCCCCCAGGGTTTCACCCAGATGCCGTTTAGCACGATCTGGCGCAGGTCTTCCAGCGAGGCGCCCTGGCGCAGCGGGGTCAGCAGATCGACCTCCTTCTCGCGCAGCAGGCACAGGCGCAGGCGCCCGTCGGCCGTCAGGCGGGCGCGGGTGCAGGTGGCGCAAAACGGCAGGCTGACCGAAGAAATGAAGCCCACTTCGCCCTGCGCCTGCTCCAGCCTGAAAATGCGCGCCTCGCCGTCGAGCTGCCCGGCGTGAACTGGCTCCAGCGAGCCCAGTTCGGCGCGGATGCGCGCCATCATCTCGTCCGCGGTCACCACCTGCGCCTGTTGCAGCGCGGTGGCGCCGGCAAAGGGCATCATCTCAATAAAACGCACCTGCCAGGGGTGGTCACGGGTCAGGCGCGCCAGGTCGACCACATCTTCTTCATTATATCCACGCACCACCACCGCGTTCACCTTCAGCGGGGTCAGGCCGGCGGCTTCGGCCGCCTCAATACCCTGCCAGACGTCCTCAAAGCTTCCCCAGCGTGTCAGCCGGCGAAATTTCTCCGGCTGCAGCGTGTCCAGGCTGATGTTAACGCGCTGCAAACCTGCCTCTTTGAGCGGGCGCGCCAGCTTGCCGAGCAGCACGCCATTGGTGGTCATGGAAAGCGAGTTCACCCCGGGAATGCGCGCAATCTCACGCACCAGTTCCACCACGTGCGCGCGCACGGTGGGCTCACCGCCGGTGAGGCGAAATTTGTCGAAACCCAGGCCGGCAAACAGGCGGGAGAGCAAAATAAGCTCGTCATCCTGCATCAGGGCTGCGGAGGGCCGGAAGGTCATCTCTTCGGGCATACAGTACACGCAGCGCAAATTGCAGTGATCTGTCAGGCTGATGCGCAGGTAGTGTATGCTGCGCCCAAATCGATCAATGGCCATCGCGGATGCTCCACGTAAATTTGATAATATTTATCATATTATAGCAACAAATTGAAAAAAAGTAAAACCGGTCGCGCCCATGAGTCGCGACCGGTTTTATCGATTTCAGAGCAGCATAAGGCGCATGGCCTGCCAGCGCAGCGGCCTTAGCGAGTTCCCACCAATTCGCGCACCGCGGCGATCTGTTCCGGGGCCACCTTGCCGGCGGCCAGCCAGTAATCCAGCAGCGCGGTCAGGGTCAGCACGGCGTGCAGTTGGAAACCCTGTTCGGCCAGGGCCTCCGCGGCACCCATCTGGCGGTCGATCAGTACCACTACATCCTGCACCACCATGCCGGAATTGACCAGTTTGTGGATCGATTCGAACTTGCTCATGCCGCTGCCGGCAATGTCGTTGATCACCACCACCGTTTCACCGGTGTTAAATTTGCCTTCAATTTCGGTACGGTTGCCGTAGCTGCGCGCCTCTTTACGTGGGAAGACCACCGGCCAGCCGCTTTGCAGGCTGAGCGTGGTGGCAATGGGCAGCGCCGCGTAGGGCAGGGCGGCGATGCGGTCAAAGGAGAGGTGGCGTAAAATCGGCAGGTAAGCCGCGCTGACTTCGGCCAGCAGGTGCGGGTGCGAAATCAGTTGGCGCAGATCGATATAAATGGGCGTAGTTTCTCCGGATTTCAAGGTGAACTGCCCGAAGCGCACGCAGCCGGAAGTGAGCAGTTCGTCTGCCAGGGCGGCGGGAAAGACGATTTGAGGGTCGGTGGTCACCGGCCCGGCGCTGTTGAGCAGTTCCTGGCGGTGGCGGGTGACGGCCTGGTGCAAAATCAGCGCCGCCTGGTGCGGGTCGCTGGCGCGCCAGATGGCGCGGCTGACCGGAACCAGCAGGCCGAGGCCGTCGCTGCGTAAACCGTGGCGCAGGGTGGCGGCCAGTTCGCCGTTGCTCGAGCCGATGCCCGTGGCTAAAATCCACAGGGCGGGCGCCAACTGGCGAATGCGCCCCATTTGTTCGGGGTGATTGGCCGAAACCACCAGCCCCAGGTTGTCATTGGTGTTCCAATCCTGGGCCAGCAGGGCCACTTTTTCATAAAGATGCAGCGGAAGACCCTCGCCCGCCAGCGGCAGTTCCTGCAGGTCGACGGTACCGGTGTTGGTGGTTTTGCAAACCAGGAATGCGCCGCGCTGCGCATCGCGAATGAAAGGCTGCAGCGAATCGTACCCCAGGTAAGGGTTCAAGGTCACAGCCGCGGCCCCCAGCATTTTAAAATCCACCTGGGCGATTAAGGTTGAGTTCGATGGGATCTCTCCAGTCTTGCCATCGAGGATGCAAGGAATATCGCGCGGCACCAGTGCAATGGCCTCGCGCAGCACATTCCAGCCTTCGCCGCCGAAGGCCAGGAAACAGGCGGTGTTAAACTTATAAGCCAGAGCCAGGTCTTGGGTGGATTCGATCATCCGCCGGCAGTACGCACGGGCGGCATCAGCCGTAGGTTCGGGCAGGTCGGAGGGGAGAGGATCCAAGCCAATGCACAGGAGCGAACCGGAGCGGTGGGCGCGTTCATCAAGAAGGTGGAAAAAGCTGTCCATGGCGGTAAATTATAACAGGCAACCATAAAATTGTGATATTTGCAAGCGAAATTCACCTGAATTTCTGAAAGCAGGCATGTTAGAATTTGAATCAGGTGGATGGTTGCCACCGAGGAGTGTTTATGGAGATACGCTGGCTGCGCTGGTTGTTGTTGGTGATATTGGGCTTGGGGCTGGCGCAGCCCCGGCCTACGGCTGCGCTGGGTCAAACCACGGCTGTGCTCGGCGGCGGGCCGCAAGTGCTGTTCGAACTGCGCCACGACCGCTCGCTGCCGCTGCGCGATTTACCCCCCGCGGCGCTGACCGCCGCGCCGCCGGCTGAGCTGTCCCGCCTGCCGCTGGCGAAGACACTCGCGCCGGCGCCGGCCGCACCGGCCGACAGCGCCAATGGGTTGCTCCCTTCTACCCTGCTGACCGGTATCATGCCGGCCCCGCTGCTTCATTTTGATGGCGTTGCCCAAAGCCTGACCGCCCTGAAGGTGGTGCCACCCGATACCAATGGCGACGTGGGTCCCAATCATTATATGCAGTGGGTCAACCTGTCGTTCGCGATTTGGGATAAATCGGGTAACCTATTGTATGGCCCGGTGCCGGGTAACACGTTGTGGGATCGTTTTGGCGGGGCCTGCCAGCAGCGCAACGACGGTGACCCGATTGTGTTGTACGATTCGCTGGCCGATCGCTGGTTGGTCAGTCAGTTTGTGGTGCCCTCGGGCGGCCCCTACTTGCAGTGTGTGGCAGTTTCGGCCACCCCAGACCCTACCGGCGCCTGGAACCGCTACGCGTTTGAGTGGAGCCAGACCAAAATGAATGATTACCCCAAGTTCGGGGTCTGGCCAGACGGCTATTACCTTTCGGTGAACCAGTTTGATGGCAGCCAGTGGGGCGGGGCCGGGGTGGCGGTGTTGGAGCGTGAGCGCATGTTGCAGAATCTGCCGGCGCGCGTCATCCGCTTTGATCTGCTGGCCGCCAACCCCAATTTCGGTGGGATGCTGCCCGCCGACCTGGATGGGCGTCAGGCCCCACCACCGGGGGCGCCCAACCCGTTTGTCGAGTGGGATGATGGCACGGTATTTGGCGGCAGCGATGCGCTGCGCCTGTGGGAATTTCACGCGGATTGGGGCAACCCGTCCCTTTCGACCTTTGGCAACAACTTGCAGCCCAACCAGGTAATTGCCACGGCCAACGTCGAGCCGCATTTCAATAACACTTATTGGATCCGCCAGCCGGGCGCGACCCCGTACCTGGACGCTATTTCGGACCGCCTGATGTACCGCCTGCAGTACCGCAACTTTGGCGACCACCAGGCGCTGGTGACCAATCATACTGTGGATGTGGGCGCAAGCCATGGCGGTATTCACTGGTTCGAACTGCGCAAAACCGCCGCGCTGGATTGGAGCCTGCATCAGGAGGGGCTGCATGCGCCCGATGCCAGCAACCGCTGGATGGGTAGTATCGCGCTGGATGGTGCCGGGAATATGGCCCTGGGCTACAGCGTTTCCAGTGCCACCCTTTATCCATCGATTGCCTATGCCGGGCGCCTGGCCGGGGACCCGCTGAACAGCCTGACGCAGGCCGAGACGCTGCTGCTGGCGGGAGGCGGCTCGCAGTCTGGGGCGAACCGCTGGGGTGATTACAGTATGCTGGCGGTCGACCCGCTGGATGAATGCACCTTCTGGTATACCCAGGAATATTACGCTTCTACTTCGCCACTCAACTGGCGCACGCATATCGGGGCTTTTCGTTTCCCCAGTTGCATTCAACCCGCCACGGGCCTTCTGGAGGGCACAGTGCGCAGCGGCGGCCAACCGCTGAGCGGCGCGCTCGTGGATGTGGCTGGCAGTACGGCATACAGCGGCGCAGACGGCACGTATATGCTGCTGCTGCCGCCCGGTGCACAGAGCGGCTCGGTTTCGGCTTTTGCCTACCAGTCGCAGACGTTTTCCACCACGATAGAACAGGGCGGCACCACGCTGCTCGATTTTGACCTGACAGCCATAGCGCTGGTAGCGGTCAGCGGTACGGTCAGCGACGGTAGCGGGCACCCCGGCATGCCGCTGTATGCGCGCATCGATCTGGCGGGGGTGCCCGCCAGCCCCATCTTTAGCGACCCGCTGACCGGGCACTATCAGATATCCCTGCCGCAGGGTCTGACCTACACCTTCAACGTGTCTGCTGTGAAAGGCGGCTACCTGCCGGCCAGCCGCGCGGTGCTGGTTTCTGGCGCCAATGAAGATTTTGCGCTGAACATTGACCCGGCGGCCTGCCCCCCGGGTTACCAGCAGCGCACGGGGGCCTGCCTGGCGCTGCCGGGCGGCCTGGTGGTGGGCAGTGTGCGCGATGCCAACCAGCCGCCCAACCTGGCCCCCAAACCGCTGCCGGGGGCAGTGGTGGTCAATTCTACCAACGGTGGCGCGGTGTCGGCTGGCGCCGACCCGGCGGGGCTGTATTTTCTCTTCGGCCCGGCCGGCTCCAACCAACTTTATGCGGCTTATCCGCGCTACGCGACGCTGACGCAAAGCGTGAACATTGCAGCCGATGGAGCGGTGGCGGCGAATTTTGATCTGCCGGCGGGTTACCTGCGGGCGCAGCCCGCGGCGCAGGCACTGTCGGTGACGCTGAACCGGCTGGCCCCACTGGCGCAGTTCAACCTGCAGATCAGCAACCTGGGCAGCGCGCCGGGGATGTTTTTGATCAGCGAGTTCAGCGGCACGCCGCCGGTGGTGCAGGCCACCGGGCCCTTTGCCGCGGCGGGCCGGCGGCTTTCGCCCAAACGCACCGGCGAATTAACCGCCGCCAATATTTATGAATATGACCCGCCGCCGGCTGCCGCCTGGCCGGGGGCCGGCGCGCTGCTGCGCGCCTGGTCGACCGGGGCGATCGCGCCATGGGGGCTGGCAGTCGCTCCGGATGGGGCGGTGTGGGTGGGTGATTCGGCCGCCGCCGGCCACAACTACCCCTTCAGCGCAACCGGCGACCCGCTCGCCGGCAGGGTTTCTACTGGCTGGGGAGGGGCATTCGCCGCCGATCTGGCGTACGATGCGCCGCGCGCGCGCTTCTGGCAGGTCAATGCCGGGGGTGACAACTGCATCTACGCCCTGGATGCGCAGACCGGCGCGACCGGCGAGCGCATTTGCCCCCTACTGGGCAATGCGCAGCGCGGCCTGGCCTATGACCCGCGCAGCCAGACTTTTTACAGTGGCAGTTGGAATGATGCCATTCTGGTTCATTTTGACTGCGCCGGCACCTTGCTGGATACGGTTAACCTGGGGATCAATATCGCCGGGCTGGCGTTTCACCCCGGCAGTGGCCGCCTGTTCGCGCTGTCTAACGCTGCCAGCGGCTACGATGTGTATGTTTACGACACCCGCCAACAGTACGCCCTGCTGGGCGGCTTTGACCTGCCTGGCATGACGGATTACGGCCAGGCCGGCCTGGAACTGGCCACCGATGGCAGCCTGTGGGCGGTCGATTTCCAGGCTCACCAGGTATTACAGGTTACTTCCGGCGAAATGCCCTATGCCGTTCCGGAAGATATCCCGTGGTTGAGCACATCCCCGGCCGCCGCCAGCCTGCTGCCTACCGCGCAGCAGGGGGTGAGCATCACCATCGATGCCACCGGCCTGGCTCCCAATGTGTATTATGCTTACCTGAGCATCTCCACCGACACACCGTATGATGGCACAGCCTTCCAGATTCCGGCGGTGCCGGTGCAACTGACGGTGGTCGCTGCGCCCTGGCTGAACTATTTTCCAGTGGTGGGGCGTTAACCCCGGGTTCTTTGGAAATCACGGTGGGGCATGCCCTCTGAAGGGGCGAGGCAGTTTGCAATTATGTCTTATTTTAACCAGGCAAGGAGTTCTACATGAAGTTGTTGATTGCAGTCGATATGGAAGGCATTTCCGGCGTGGTCAGTTGGGACCATGTCAATATCGAACATCCCGAGTACCAGCGTTTTCGGCGGATCATGACGCAGGATGTCAACGCAGCCATTCGCGGGGCTGCTGAAGGCGGCGCGGATGAGATCGTGGTCACAGACGGCCATTGGAACAACACCAACCTGCTGATCGAGGAATTGGACCCGCGCGCGCGCTTGAACTCCGGCGGCCCCACGCCTTTTTCGATGGTGCAGGGGGTGGACCAGGGGGTCGATGCGGCTCTGTTTATCGGCTATCATGCCCGCATGGGCACCCCACAGGCGATTTTGGATCACACCTGGTCGAGCGCGCGGGTAGCTAACCTGTGGCTTAACCAGCGCATCTGCGGCGAAACCGGGCTGAACGGCGCCGTGTGCGGCGCGTTTGGCGTGCCAGTGCTGCTGGTTTCGGGCGATCAGGCCGTGTGCGCGGAAGCAGCCGAATGGATCGAAGGGATTGGTGCGGTGCAGGTCAAGTGCGCCACTGGGCGCAGCGGCGCGGAATGCCTGCCGCCGGCCCAGGCCCAGGGCTTGATCCAGGCCGGGGCGGCGCGCGCCGTGCGCGAATTTCTGGCCGGTCACGGCCCGGAACCGCTGCGCCTGGCACTGCCGGTGACGGTGGGGTTGGAACTGCTCTATTCCGATATGGCCGACCGGGCTGCCCTGCTGCCGGGCGCGCTGCGCCGCGACGGGCGCCTGGTGGAATATACCGCTCCCGATATGCCCACGGCCTACCGGGCTTTCCGCAGCATGATTGCCCTGGCGCAGCGCTGACCTGCCGCTCGCTCAAGAATGCCACTCTTTCGCTTGTGCCTCGCCGCAGCAAACCTTATTCAAAGCGCTGCCTGGTAGGAAATTTTTGATATTGGGTGCTAAAATAACCATGGAGAGTAATTATGGACCCAGCTTTGCAAAACTTCTTCTACACCCTGTTTCTGACGCTGCACAACCTCAGTCGCTGGCTGGTGATTGTGTTCGCGGGTCTGGCCCTGTATTGGGCCTATTCGGGTTGGTTTAAAAAGCAGGAATGGACCCGCAGCGCAGACCGCGCCGGCATCCTGTTTACCAGCATCATCGACCTGCAACTGCTGCTGGGGTTGGTGCTGTATTTCCTGTTCAGCCCGGCCACCCCGCCGCTCTTTGCCAATTTTAGCGCGGCGATGAAGAGCCCCTATAACCGCTTTTTTGGGTTAGAGCATGTGGCGGTGATGGTGGTGGCCCTGATTCTGGCGCATGCCACCCGCGCGGCTTTCCGGCGGGTGAAAGATCCGGTCACCCGCCACCGCAATACGGCTATCGGCTTCACCCTGACCCTGCTGGTCATTCTGGCGGCCATTCCATGGCCTTTCATGGCCAATGTGGCCCGGCCCTGGTTCCGCCTGTTCGGGCTGGCGTTTTAGCCCATCCGCTCTTACGGAGTTTTTATGGCGCTCCCCGCAATTTCGCATGAAGAAATCCTGCGCTATTCGCGCCACCTGCTGATCCCCGAGGTCGGTATGCAAGGGCAGCGCAAGCTCAAGGCGGCCGCGGTGCTGGTGATTGGCACCGGCGGGTTGGGTTCGCCGGTGGCGCTGTACCTGGCCGCGGCAGGGGTGGGCCGCCTGGGGCTGGTGGATTTTGATATTGTGGACCGCACCAACCTGCAGCGTCAGATTATCCACGGCACCGCGACCGTGGGCGTGCTCAAGGTGGAAAGCGCACGCCAGCGCCTGCTGGATCTCAACCCAGACATCCGGGTGGATATCTACAATGAGGCTTTCACCTCGCACAATGCGCGCCAGATTGCCGCCGACTACGATATTCTTATCGACGGCACCGACAACTTCGCCACCCGTTACCTGACCAACGATCTGTGCGTGCTGACCGGAAAACCCAATGTTTACGGCTCCATCTTCCGCTTTGACGGTCAGGTAAGCGTATTTGATGCGCGCTACGGTCCCTGCTACCGCTGCCTCTTCCCCGAGCCGCCCCCGCCCGGTTTGGTGCCTTCCTGCGCCGAGGGCGGGGTGCTGGGGATTTTGCCCGGCACCATCGGCACGCTCCAGGCAACCGAAGCGCTCAAGCTGATCCTGGGGATCGGTACGCCGATGATCGGCAAACTGCTGCTGTATAACGCCCTCGACAGCAGCTTTGATTTCGTCAATTTGCGCAAAAACCCCAACTGCAAAGTGTGCGGGACCCACCCCAGTGTGACCGATTTGATCGACTACTACGAGTTCTGTGGGGTTCCGGGCTTAGGGCATGAGCAAAGTTCAGCCGGGGCCGGTTGGGATATTTCTGCACCCGAGCTGGCCGAGCGCCTGCGAGCGAGCGAGCCGCCGTTGCTGCTGGACGTGCGCGAACCGCATGAATTAGAAATCTCGCGCCTCGCGAGCGCCACGCTGATCCCGCTGGGGCAACTGGCCGCGCGCCTATCCGAACTGGACAGCGCGCGCGAAATGGTGGTGTTCTGCAAAAGCGGAACGCGTTCAACCCGCGCCCTCGAACTGCTGCTCAGTGCCGGGTTCCGCAAGGTCAAAAACCTGCGGGGCGGAATTAACGCCTGGGCTGAGCAGGTGGACTCGGAATTACCGATCTATTAAGGCGCAGCCACCCCCGTTGTGAAAGCCAAAGAGAGTGCGCGCGGCTTTCTACTGCCGCGCGCACTCTCTTTGGCTTTTTTCGCTATATAGCCAGAAAAAAGGCCAGCAGCATGGCCGCCGTGCTCAAAACCAGACAGGCAGTGGCCAGCAAGGTGAGCATGGAAAGCACAAAGCGCCGGTTCATATCAGTTGGTCTGGCCAAAATTGATGGCGTAGAGCGCGTCATCATAGTTGGGGTGAATTTTTAGCGACGCCGTCCACAAATCCATGGCTTCCTTGCGCTGCCCCAGGCGGTACAGGCCCCAGCCGCGCCATAACATGGTTTCCTCGGAGGTGGGGGTCAGTTTGAGAGCGTAGTCGGTCAGCGAATTGAGGTCTTCCAGCCGACCGGAGTGCAGCAGTGAAATAAACGGGCCGAACTGGTAGCGCAGCATGCGCTGGGGCAGGTTAAGCGAGCGCGAGGTGTCGTAGGCCTTGGCGGCTTCTGCGTAACGGTCAAAGAAGATCAGGTTAGAGCCGTAATTGAACCAGGTGAACGAGTTTTTGGGGTCCTTCTCGGTCTCGCTCTTAGCTACATCCAGAGCGTTTTTGCGGTTCAGAGACACGTCCCAATTCGGACCGAGCAAGGACTGCACCATGCCCGCGTCATTGGGTGGGAAGATCATGATATAGACGCGGTTGAAAGCCTGCCAGTTTTTATCAATATCGGCGTAGCTCACGATGCGGTTAGGACCCAGCCAGGCATCATGCACGATGAAGCTTTTCAGGTTTTCGTCGTAACCCGTCAACAACAGATAATGGCCGCCCCAGCGGTCATCGCCGGGCCAGTAGCCCTGGTCAAATTTCACGCCTACTTCGATCATAAAGGGAATGCCGGCCGCGATGAAGTGTTTGGCGAGCTCCACATTGCCGCCCACGCGGTACTCGGTTTGCAGCCAGCCCGCGCGCGTGCGCGCAAAATAAACCAGTTCTTCCACGTTCACATTGCGGTCGTCGGGGTTGGGCTTGACCACATCGTTAATCTGGGTCAGGTTGCCTTTCCAACCATAAAACCGCAGATAGTGGTTAAGGGTGGCCGGCCCGCACGAATTGAGGTCCTGCTGTTCAAATGCTGGGGACGGCAGGGCAACCCGCAGTGGGATGGCAGTGGGGGTCGGGGTGATGGTGGGGGGCAGGGTGGGTGTGGGTGAAAACACCGTGGTCGCGGTGGGCGCCAGTGGAGTGCGGGTGGCGGTTGGGGCCGCGGTGGGTGTCATGGTCAGCAGCGGGTCCGGCGCGTATGCGAGCGGAGCGCCGCTATTCAGAATGGGGGCAGGCATGGCCTCCACCGGATTAACCGACAGGCGGATATAGGTGGTGGCTTTGTCAATTTCCCAATTGACCCGTTTGAACACGCGCGGAATGCGGGCATAGGCCAGCAGTCCCAGCGCGGAGAAGATGATGATCACTAGCAAGAAGGTGGTTGTATACCGGTAATTGGGACGTCTCAGATCGTAAATGTTGCGCATTTCCTGATTTTACCACAAAGAAAATGGGTCTTTTTTTGGAGGCCCGTTTGAACGTATGTATGGTGGAGTTATTCTCATGTACAATCATTTTCAGGATTACCATTTTTGACTTTTCCACAGAGCAACAGAGGCACAGAGACATAGAGGAAAAGCTCATTGTGTGTGGTTCAATTAAGCGCGGGCAGCGTATAGGATCTACCCACGGCACCCCTGCGGGTGGGGGCCTTTTACTGGCCGGCCGATTTTTTGCAATGATCACCTTTGGTTGAGCGAGGCGAATATGCAATACGGAACCTTTGACGATGTGCGGCGCGAGTATGTGATTACCCGTCCCGATACCCCGCTGCCCTGGATCAATTACCTGGGCTGCGAGGCCTATTTTGGCATCATTTCCAACACCGCGGGGGGCTATTCATTTTATAAAGATGCCCGTTTGCGCCGGATCACGCGCTACCGCTATAATCATGCCCCGCTGGATTTGGGTGGGCGCTATGTTTACCTGCGTGACGATGCCAGCGGCGAGTTCTGGTCACCCACCTGGCAGCCCACACGCACCGCCCTGCAAGATTACACCTGCCGTCACGGGCAAGGCTACACCACCATCCAATCGTCCCACGCGGGCATTACCGCCCAGATCCGCTATTTTGTGCCGTTGGGCGAAAACCTGGAGATCTGGCAGACCACGTTGACCAACCAACGCGCTCAGCCGGCCGAGCTTTCGCTCTTTTCGCTGGTTGAATTCTGCCTGTGGGATGCGCAGGATGACTCGACCAACTTCCAGCGCAACTACTCCATCGGTCAGGTGGAAGTAGTGGACGAGGTGATCTATCACAAGACCGAGTACCGCGAACGGCGCGATCATTTTGCCTATTTTGCCTGCTCAGAGCCACTGGCCGGGTTTGACACACAGCGTGACGAGTTCCTTGGCCCGTACCGCGGCTGGGATAACCCACAGGCGGTGGCCGAAGGCCGGGCGCGCAATTCGTTGTGCAATGGCTGGCAGCCGATTGGTTCGCAGCAGGTGCGCCTGGCCCTGCAGCCAGGTGAGAGCCGCCAGGTGATCTTTCTGCTGGGCTATCACGAGAACCCGGTCGCTGATAAGTTTGACCCGCCGGGCTCGCAGGTGATCAACAAGCGCGGCGTGCTGCCCGTCATCGCGCGCTACCGCCAGCCGACGGTGGTGGAGCAGGCTTTTGCACGCCTGAACCACTATTGGGATGAGCTGCTGGGACGCCTGCAAGTGCAAACTCCCGATCTGCACACCGACCGCATGATAAACATCTGGAACGCATACCAGTGCATGGTCACCTTTAATATGTCGCGCTCGGCATCATCCTTCGAATCGGGCATTGGGCGCGGCCTGGGCTTCCGTGATTCCAACCAGGATTTGCTGGGATTTGTGCACCTGGTGCCAGCGCGGGCGCGTGAGCGCATCCTCGACCTGGCTGCCACCCAACTGGCCAGCGGTGGGGCCTACCACCAATATCAGCCGCTCACCAAGCGCGGCAATAATGACGTGGGCGGCAACTTTAACGACGACCCGCTGTGGCTGGTGCTGGGCGTGGCCGCATATATCAAGGAGACAGGCGACTGGGACATTCTATCGCAAGCGGTGGAGTATGACAACCAGCCAGGCAGCGCAGAGCCGTTGCTGGGCCACCTGCGCCGCTCGATGCAGTACACCCTCGACCGGCTGGGTCCGCACGGCCTGCCGCTGATCGGCCGCGCCGACTGGAACGACTGTCTCAACCTCAACTGCTTTTCCGAAACGCCGGGGCAGTCATTCCAGACGACCACCAATACCGAAGGCAAAGTTGCCGAATCGGTGTTCATCGGCGGGCTGTATGTGCTGGCTGCGCAGGAGATGGAAGGGCTGCTGCGTCACCTGGGTTTGGCAGTTGAAGGCCAGGCCTGGCTGGATGCAGCCGCAACGTTGGGGCAGGCCGTGCTCGGCGCCGGTTGGGATGGGGGCTGGTTCCGACGGGCGTACGACGCGTTCGGCCAGCCGGTTGGCTCCAGTGAAAATGTCGAAGGCCAGATCTTTATCGAGCCGCAGGGCATGTGCGTGATGGCGGGGTTGGGTCTGCAGGATGGCCGCGCCGCGCAGGCGCTGGCCGCGGTACAGCAACGCCTGGCTACTCCGCACGGTATTCTCCTGCAGCAGCCGGCTTTTTCACATTATTACCTCAATCTGGGCGAAATTTCTTCCTATCCGCCGGGGTATAAGGAAAACGCGAGTGTTTTCTGCCACACCAACCCCTGGATTATGATTGCCGAAACCAAACTGGGGCATGGCGACCTGGCGCACGATTATTATCTGCGCATCAACCCCTCAGCGCGCGAAGGCATCTCGGAAGTGCACCGCTGCGAGCCGTATGTGTACGCGCAGACCATCGCCGGGCGTGACGCGGCCACGCACGGCGAGGCCAAAAATTCCTGGCTCAGCGGCACCGCCGCCTGGAACTACGTGGCCATCACACAGTGGATTTTGGGCATTCGCCCCGGCCTGGAAGGGCTGGAGATCCAGCCGGTCATCCCGCAAGACTGGCCGGGCTTTAAAGCCGTGCGCGAATGGCGCGGCACGCGCTATGAGATTGAAGTAGAACGCCAGGGCGTGGCTGGAGCGGTGGAACTGTGGGCCGACGGCCAGCGCATTGCCGGCAATTTGCTGCCGCTGCCGCCGGCGGGCACCGCGCGAGTGCAGGTACGCGTGATTTTAATGTAAAAAGCGGTCATTTTTTGAGAGCAGCGTCCGGCGTCAACCCATTGACGCCGGACGACCGTTAATTATCTTTTGTACCCATTCAAGTATACATTTGGGATATAATTCCAAGAAAATTTGAAATGGAGAAAAAGATGAAACGCTTAAGGATTTTTGTGCTTGTCCTGGCAACCCTCCTGGCTGCCTGTGCGCCGGCAGCCGCTCCGGTGGCTGCGGCGATTCCCAGCAGGGTACCGCCCTCCCCCACCCTGGCTGTTAAAGCCACTACGGCGCCGGTCCCTGCCAAGCCCGAGCTGTTACTCTCGACCACTACCAGCACGCAAGATTCTGGCCTGTTGGATGAGCTGATTCCGCTCTTTGAGCAGAAGACGGGTTATAAAGTGAAGACGGTCGCGGTTGGCAGTGGAGCGGCGCTCAAGATGGGTGAAGACGGCAACGCGGATGTGTTGCTGGTGCATGCGCCCGCCTCGGAGAAAGACTTTATGGCCAGGAACGCCGGGGTGGACCGCCGCCTGATTATGCACAACGATTTCATCATCGTGGGTCCGGCCGAAGACCCCGGCGGAATTAAGGGGTTAAAGACGGCTGCCGCAGCCTTTAAGGTGCTGGGCGATAAGAACGCCGTCTTTGCTTCGCGCGCTGACAATTCGGGCACCCACAGCATGGAATTGACCCTGTGGAAGACCGCCGCGCTGGACCCCAAGACGGTTACCAACCGCATCGAAACCGGGCAGGGTATGGGCGCAACGCTGAAGATCGCCTCAGAAAAGAAGGGCTACACCCTTACCGACCGCGCCACCTACCTGGCACAGAAAGCCAACCTGCAACTGGTTATCCTGGTGGAGAAGGACGCCAAACTGCTGAATGTGTATCATGTGATTGTGGTTAACCCCGAAAAATATCCCAAGGTGAATGCCGCGGGCGCTAAAGCCTTTGCCGATTTTCTGGTCTCCGCCGAGATCCAAAAGCGCATTGGTGAATTTGGGGCTGATAAATACGGCGAACCGCTCTTTTTCTCGGATGCTACCAAAACCGACGCCGATCTGGGTCTGGACTGAGCTGCCGTACCGGGGGGCTGGCTCAAAACACTTTTTTTGACCTAACCAAGGCACCCCGTCGGGTGGTCCTCGTCACCCGCTGCGGGCGCCCGCAGGGGCAGGTGGCATCGAAGCACTGCGACGCGGCAGACATGGAGGGCACGGAGAAGAAATGGGCAGTGCAGTTATCGATACTGCCAACTCTCAATGATAGGATTGATAAAAAAACTGAATCGGCACTTTACCGATTCAGTTTTTTTATGCGTGTTTTAAGATACCCACGATTTATTCTGGTAATGCTTGAAGAATATCTGCGGCGCTCGAGCTGCCTGCCAGCCAGGCCGAGCCGTCGCGCTGTTCTTCGACCGCCTGTTTTACCGCGGCGGCCTGGGCGATATCGCCCAGCAGGATGGCTCCGGCCAGGCGCCCGGCGCGGAAGATCAGACCGCGGTAGGTTTGCTCGTCCTGGGATTCGAGGATGCGGTCATCCGGGCCGGTGGGGGCGATCAGGCCGGTGCTGAACAGGTGGATGCCCAACACTTTGAGCAGGGTGGAACGCGGGATACCGTGGAAGGCCGCGTGCTGCCCGGCGGCGTTTTGCCCGGCCACACCCCCCTGCAATTGGGCGGGTATCCATGTGCCGTAAAGCATGCCGCCAAATTCAGCTACGTCGCCGGCGGCCAGAATTTCGGGACGCGAAGTCTGCATGTGCTCGTCCACGAGAATCCCCTGGTTGGCGGTCAGGCCGGCCAGGCCCGCCAGGCTGGTGTTGGCGCGCACCCCCGCGCTGACCACCACTAACCCGGCCGGAATGCAGTGGCCATCTTCAAGCTGCACGCCATGAACCGTGCCCACCCCGACCAGTTCGCGGGTGCGGGCGTTGGTGCGCACGTGGATGCCCAACGGTTTGAGCAGTTCGCTAAACAAGCGGGCGGCGTTGGCATTGAGTTGGCGCGGCAGCAGCCATGCCTGGTTTTCGAGCACGGTCACCGCTGCGCCCTGGCGGGCCAGCGCTCCGGCGGTCTCCAGCCCCAGCAGCCCGCCGCCAATGCAGGCCACTTCACTGCCGCTGCGCGCAGCCGCCAGCAGCGTGTCGGCGTCAAGGCGGGTGCGCAGGGTGGTCACCCCGCGCAGCCTGGTGCCTGGGAAAGGTGGCACGAAGGGCTGCGAGCCGGTGGCCAGCACCAGGCGGTCGTAGGCCAGCTGCGCGCCGCCGGCCAGGGTCACCGCGCGCGCGTCCGGGTTCAGCCCGGTAATTGGCGCGCCGCGCATCAGGTGAATGCCGTTGTCGGCGTACCAGCTCTGCGGGTGCAGGTCGAGCTGGTCGCGGTTCAGTTCGCCGGCCAGGTAGCGCGTCAAGCTCATGCGGTAATAGGGCAGGTCATCTTCCTCAGAAATCAGGGTGATCTCGGCTTGCGGCGCGGCGCGGCGCGCGGCTTCGGCTGCCGAAACGCCGGCGATACCCGCCCCGGCAATGACCACTTTCAAAACGCCGCCGTGAGCGACCGCAGGAGCGGCGGCGGTTTCGAGATAGGCTTCAAACTGGTCTTTAAGCGCGCCGCAGATCGGGCACTCCTCAGGCGGCTCGGCACCGTAATGAATATAGCCGCAAACCGGGCAGATCCAGGCGGGAACAGGGGTGGCATTCATATAAACCTCCAGCAGGTCAGTAAATCAGGGTTGCGCGCCGCATTGAACCCGGGCAATCCCCACCGGTTCCATGAGGGCGACCCCTTAAGTGTATAACGATTTGAGATTGAGTGTGCCAGAAAATCGCGCAAAACTTTCTCTGCGCAAAACTTTCTCTTGACAACGCTCTCATTTCGGCATAAGATACCCTATATATGCAATGCAATGGCTTCGACGGAGGAAAGTAAGTCGATCGGAACCGACAGGGACGCGGAGGCACAGACTGAGACCTCTGCCCGTGAAAGATCTGCCGAAGTTCCCTCCCGAGCCGCCCGGGTGAACGTGATCCTGTAGTCCGGGCCGCACAGCGCAGCGTTATCTGGCGCCGCCAATCGCCCCCATTGGGGCTGTTGGGTCGAGTGGGCCGCCGTAGGGCGGCCAACAAGGGTGGTATCGCGGTGAATCACTCCCGTCCCTTGTGGGCTGGGAGTTTTTAATTTCTGCAGGAGGAAGTATGTCGGACTCTGATATCTTACTTGAGCTGGTAGAACTTCAGCGCGCTGCGTTGGTGGAACTGGCTGCGATTGTGGATGAGCCGGGCCTCCAGGCGTGGCGGGTTGCCAACCTGGGGCGCAGTGCTCCGGTGATGCAGGTCTTCACCCGGCTGCCGCAATTTTCCAAAGAACTGCGCCCGCAGATCGGCCAGCGTGCCAACCAGGTGAAGCTGGCGCTGGAAGCGGAATATGCCGGCCGGGCCGAACAGATTCGTCAGGCAGACCTGCTGCGTTCGTTGGAACGCGACCGCCTGGATGTGAGCCTGCCGGGGCGTAAGCCGGTGTTCGGCCGTTACCATGTGCAAACGCAGATTTTGCGCGAAATTTACCGCATTTTCGGCGATATGGGCTTTCAAATTTACCGCTCTCCCGACGTGGAAACCGATGAACTGAACTTCACCCTGCTCAACCTGCCGCCGCATCACCCCGCGCGCGATATGCAAGCCTCGTTCTATACCACCCAGCCGGGTGTGATTTTGCGCACGCAGACCTCCCCCGGGCAGATGCGTGCCATGCGCGAATTTTATCCAGAACCGATCCGGGTGATGCTGCCGGGCATGTGCTACCGCTACGAGCAGGTGGATGCGCGGCATGAAGTGCAGTTCTACCAGGTGGAGCTGCTGGCAGTGGATAAGGGTATTCACTTCGGCAACCTGAAGGCCACCCTGGATGATTTCACCCGGCGCATGTTTGGCGCCACGGTCAAAACGCGCTTGCGTCCTTCGTACTTCCCGTTCACCGAGCCCAGTGCCGAGCTGGATGTGGAATGTTTTGTGTGCGGCGGTAAGGGCTGCGGCGTGTGCAAGAACTCCGGTTGGTTGGAGATTTTGGGCTGCGGCATGGTGCACCCGGTGGTTTTGCAGAATGGCGGGTACGACCCGCGCGAATGGTCTGGTTTCGCGGCGGGCATGGGCCCCGAACGGATTTCAATGCTGCGCTATCGCATTGATGACATCCGCAACTTCTGGTCCAATGATGTGAGATTTCTGGAGCAGTACTAAAATGAAAGTTCCGCTGAGCTGGATCCAAGAATATATCGATCTTCCGCAATCGCTGGAAGAAATTGCCCGCATGATGACCATGGCCGGGTTGGAAGTGGGGGAGGTGCAGTGTGTGGGCCTGCCGGTGCCGCCGCAAGACCACAAGCAGGAATTCAAATTCACCGGGCTGGCCTGGGACCCGGATAAGATCGTGGTGGCGCAAATCGACGAGGTGCTGCCGCACCCCAACGCCGACCGGCTGGTGTTGTGCCGCCTGAACGACGGCCAGAGCGAATACATCGTACTGACCGGCGCGCCCAACCTGTATCCCTATAAAGGGCAGGGCCTGCTGGCGCAGCCGATTAAGGTGGCTTATGCCAAAGAAGGCGCGCGCCTTTACGACGGGCACCAGGCCGGCTTCACCCTGACCACGCTCAAACGTGCCAAGATCCGTGGCGTCGATTCGTTTTCGATGGTCTGCTCTGAAAAAGAGCTGGGCATTTCTGAAGAACATGACGGCGTGATCTTCCTTGATGCCGATGCCCCCACCGGCATGGCGCTGGCTGCCTACATGGGCGACGCTGTTTTCGAGATCGACATTTTGCCCAATATGATCCGCAACGCCTGTGTGATCGGCGTGGCGCGCGAACTGGCGGCCCTGACCGGCCAGAAAGTGCGCCAGCCCGCGCGCAAGCTGCCTGCCGCCTCTCCTGCGGGAGCGCCGGTTGCGGAGCAGGTGCATTTGAAAATCACCGATGCGGATTTGAACCCGCGTTTTGTGCTTGGCCTGGTGCGCGGCGTAACCCCGCAGCCCAGCCCTTATTGGGTGCAGCGCCGTCTGCGATTGGCGGGGATGCGCCCGATCAACAGCGTGGTCGATTCGACCAATTATGTGATGCTGGAAACCGGTGAACCGCTGCACGCCTTCGATTATGATGTGCTGGTACGGCGCGCCGGTGGCAGTGTGCCCACCATCATCACCCGCGCCGCCCAACCCGGTGAGAAACTGACTACGCTGGATAATGTGGAGCACACGCTGGATGATTTCACTATTCTGGTGTGCGATACAGCCGGGGCGCTGTCGCTGGCCGGGCTGATGGGCGGCCTGGAAAGCGAAGTGACCGCCAGCACGCGCAATGTGCTGCTGGAAGGCGCCACCTGGAACTTTGTCAATGTGCGCCGCACCGGGCAGGTGCAAAAGCTGTTCTCCGAGGCAGGTTATCGCTTCTCGCGCGGCATTCACCCGGCACTGGCGCCCTGGGCCGTGCAAATTTGCCTGGACCGCATGGCCGGTTGGAGCGGTGGTGAGATTGCCGCGGGCCTGGTGGATGAGTATCCCAAACCGGTGCTCGACCCGCTGGTTGAAATCACCCCGCAAGCCGTCAAACGCCTGTTGGGGATTGACCTGAACGTGAACCAGATTGCCGCCCTGTTGACCCCGCTGGAGTTTGAATGCCGGGTTGAAGGGGATACGGTCTACGCCCAAACGCCGCCGCACCGCCTGGATATTGGCGAAGGCGTGATCGGCCTGGCCGACCTGTTGGAGGAAATTGCCCGCCTATACGGCTTTAACAACATCCCCGCTGAGCGCCTTTCAACCGGTCTGCCTGTGCAGCGCGGTAATCGGGCGCTCGAAAGCGAGGAGCGCATGCGCGATATCCTGGTCAGCCTGGGCCTGCAGGAGATCTCCAGTTACCGCATGACCACTGCCGAACGCGAGGCGCGCCTGCGCCTGCCCGGCAGCGAAGCGGATCTGGCGTACATTCGCCTGGTCAACCCCATCACCCCCGAGCGCAATGTAATGCGCCGCTCGCTGCTGGCTTCGGTGCTGGATGCGGTGGAACGCAACTCACGCCTGCGCGAACGGCTGGCCTTTTTCGAAATCGGCCCGGTCTTCTGGCCCACCACCGGAGAAGTTTTGCCGTATGAGCCGCTCAAACTGGCCGTGGTGCTGACCGGGCAGCGCCTGGCGCGCACCTGGGACCGCCACGAAAATGTGACGATGGATTTCTTTGATCTGAAGGGTGTGGTGGAGGCGCTGTTGGACGAACTACACGTGTCCATGCCGGAATACCTGCCTGGCGAGAATAGCTCCTTCCATCCCGGCAAGTGCGCGGCGATCAGCGTGGGCAGCCAGGTGTTGGGTATTTTGGGCGAACTGCATCCGCTGGTCAAGGCGCGCTATGATTTCGGGGCTGCACCAGTGTTAGCAGCCGAGATTGACCTGGCGGCCCTCCTGCGACAAATTCCCAGCCAGTTTGATGGGGAATCGGTGCCGGCTTACCCGCCGGTGTTGGAAGATATCGCGGTGGTGGTGGATGAAGCCGTAGCGGCGGAGCGGGTGGCCGCGCTGATCCGCCAGACCGGCGGCAAACTGCTGCGCGCGGTGACCCTGTTCGACGTGTTCCGCGGCGAGCAGATTGGCGCTGGTAAGAAAAGCCTGGCGTATAGCTTGACCTACCAGGCCGCCGACCGCACTCTGACCGATGGCGAAAGCGCTCAGATCCGCAACCGGATTGTGCGCCGCCTGGAACAAGAGCTGGCGGCCCGCCTGCGCACGGCCTAGCGATCGAGGGCATAGAGGAGAAAACCCGCGCCGCCCCCCTGCCCCCCGGCTAATTATTACACCCATCTTTTTACTGGCTTTTTTGGCAAAAAAAATATCCTCCCCGCCCTTTGAGGGCGGGGCCGGGGGTGGGTGAGAAATTTTGCTCACCCAAACGCCAGTTATTGGAGAGAAAAACGACTTTTTTAAAAGATGTGGGTAATGAT
>Ga0105047_10000760_pt1 | contig 56171 bp, 38 predicted proteins | sample MAT04_FD_78384 | JGI IMG/M metagenome (GOLD analysis project Ga0105047, IMG submission 78384) | Freshwater microbial communities from Lake Fryxell liftoff mats and glacier meltwater in Antarctica - MAT-04 (megahit assembly) | ecosystem: Environmental > Aquatic > Freshwater > Ice > Liftoff... | reverse complement strand
TTTGTAGTGGGATTTATTTTCGACATACTTAAATGCTATAATCCTAATAGTATTTGAATATAGTGTAATTTCTAATTAGTAAGACCATCCATTACAATCACAAATTTTCCAAATCTATTGAACGGATATAAAACAAATTGTGCTTTTCCTTCTATATCTTTACCATCTATATATGGATTTCCCCATTTTCTTGCATCAAAAGAATCTGCTCTGTTATCTCCTAAGAATAAGTATTTATTTTTTGGAACTTTAAATTTTTTATCTAAATTTTCAGGATATACTACATATGGTTCTTCAACTTTGATTCCATTAATAAAAGTTTGCTCCTTATCTTTTATAACAATTTCATCTCTTGGTAGACCTATCAATCGCTTTACTAATCTTTCTTTTAATTCATAAAAGTAAGATACGATTATGGCACCTCGCTTCAATTTACTTTTATTACAAACTTTTCCAACTTCGATTTCATTTCCTGCTTATAAGTTTTTAACCTATAACCCTGTACTTTTATAAATATTTACGCCTTCCTTATGTTTATATCTTTTATTATAACTATATTATCATTTATTACTACAGTTTAATACATAGGCTGGTGGCATATTTCTATACTCCTTGTTTACATTTATTATACCAAAATACTTATTAATATATTGCTTCATAAACAATGTATACTGAAAGGTTATAAAGTTACCGTCTTCTCTAAGAATGCTTTTAGTTTTTTTCAAAATGGCTGATGATATATTTTTAGGTAAACTTGCAAATGGAAGTCCTGATACAACATAGTCCACGTAAGGTATATTATAATCTGCTAAATACTTATCTACGTTTTCAGCAGAACCATGGATAACATATAAATTTCTTTCTTCCTTATATTTTTCACTTAGTAATGTAAAAAATTCATAATTATACTCTATAAGTAAAATAACAGTGTTATTCTTTCTTCTATTAATGAGTTTATCAGTAAATACACCTGTACCTGGTCCATACTCTACTATATACTGTGCCTTACTAAAATTAATGGTCTCTATCATTTTTTTAGCAAGATATTTGGAACTTGGCATTATTGCCCCCACCGTCCTAGGACCCGTTATATATTGTAATAAAAATAACAAACTTTTCATATTTGAAACCTCCCTATATTTAACCTGCCAGGACGTCGAATGCTACACTAATCATTATATATGTCTAATTTGGGTTCCTTCATCATTGCCCGCAGGGTTCTTTACATAGCAGTATAAATTTATCTGGTGTGGCTTGCAATAAGAAGCGCAGAAACAATTGGAATTTCCGGTTTCAAGCTCGTTTGCAAGACACGTAGGATATTTCATACTCTATCTTGGTATAAATCCTATTTTCTTTTGCATTTTCCTTAGTGTCTTATTAGCAACATAATTAGCTTTCTCAGAACCTTTTTTGTAAATATCTTCTAAATAAGCTTTGTTACCTATATACTCCGCAATCTTCTTCTGTATTGGTTCAAGCTCCGCAACTATTGCTTCAGCCACATCTTTTTTAAATTGAGCATAGCCTAATCCTTTATATTTTTCTTCAATTTCTTCTATAGACATACCAGTTAGAGTGGTTAGAATAGTCATTAAGTTCTTTACACCTAATTGTTCATCATTATACGAAACTACCCCTAAGCTATCTGTAACTGCCCTATTTACTTTCTTTCTTATAACTTCAGGTGGATCTATTATTAAAATATATCCATTAACATTTTCTGAAGACTTAGACATTTTCTTACTCGGTTCTTGTAAATCCATTATCTTAGCCCCTAATTTAGCTATATAAGGTTCAGGTATTACAAAGGTATTACTATAAATTCTATTGAATCTTTCTGCTATATCCCTAGAAAGTTCAAGATGTTGAAGTTGATCTTTCCCTACTGGCACTAAATCAGTTTGATATAATAAAATATCTGCTGCCATTAGTGAAGGGTAGTTAAATAAACCTGCTCCTATACTCTCTCCATTTTTTTTAGATTTCTCTTTGTATTGAGTCATTCGGCTTAATTCTCCCATGTAAGTGGAGCAAGTTAAAATCCAAGCAGCTTCACTATGAGCTGGAACATGTGATTGAATAAACATTGTGTTTTTCTCAGGGTCAATACCTGAAGCTAAGTAAATAGCTAACATTTCTAAAGTTCTTCTTCTCAAATCCTTTGGTTCTTGCTTTACTGTAATTGCGTGTAAATCCACTACACAAAAATAACATTCATATTCTTCTTGTAATTTAACCCAGTTTTTTATAGCTCCTATATAATTTCCGAGTGTTAAGTCACCCGAAGGTTGTATTCCACTAAATATTACTTTTTTATTGCCTTCCAAAATAATCATCTCCTTAAAATATAATAAATGAATGAAAATTATATATTGCTCCCAATTCTAATTTACAATTTCCTTGAATAGAAAAAAGCCCTATGGATAAATCCATAGGGCGAAATTACACGGTACCACCTAATACTTAGAAGCTGTATTAAAGCTTCTACTCAAACAGATACATTACTATCCTACCTTTATAACGTAAGGCTTACGTCAAGGACTACTGCATTTCATCCCGAATCTTAGAGACCCATTCAACTTAAACATAATTATCGTAATCCCACTCTTTACGACTCTCTGTAAATCTGTTTTTAAATTTACTTCCTTCTCATCAAAGACTATTTCATTATAAGCATTTATAATGTCCTTAAACTATAATATACCTATTTACTTAAATTGTCAACAAGTTTTAAATTTTATGCCTGCCAAAGTCCATGTAAATTGCAGTATTCTCTTACAAATAAAACTTTTTCTTCTAATTTAAAATCTGCTTCTGGTTTTTCACCTGGCTTTAAATATTTTCTATAAACTTTATTTTCTGTATGAACTTCAATAAATTCAATATGATGCTCTTCTGTCATTGGATGCTCAACTGATCCAACTTTAACTTTTATTCCGCCTTCTATCTTTTGAACTTCAGGAACATGTTTTTCAACTACTGCATCTTGAGTATTTTCTACCTTGAGTACCATTGGTTTTCCACAACAAACTAAAGTTCCTCCAGCACTGTGAATCACTTCAACCATATTACCGCATATTTCACACTTATAAATTTGTCTTAACTCTGTCATTATTATTCCTCCTTTAAATTTAGAACCTTATAAACTTAATTATACCCTTTTAAAGTGTAACAGTTATTTATTGATAACAACTACAGTTATCTATATTCTACATATTTTTAAATTTTCCTCTTTTAAATTATGAATTTTCAGTTACTTATATATTTTAACTATACAAATTTTTTATTTGATTTTTAATTAATTGACTAATATTACCTTCATTTTTTTCTATATTACGTGGAACACTAAATAATATAAAATATAAAGGAGGCATAACTATGGACAAAAACAAAATAAAAATGTATGCACCTCACCAAAGGGATTTTTATGATATAGAACCCAAAGTCATACGTTCCTATTCCGAAACCAAAAATGACTTTACCACACTGCCCGACCCAATAAATGACCCTATAGTTTCTAATAATATTTCTAACGTTGAATTTGACTATACTTATAATGGTGGCGAAGATATTTTAGATATCGATAATTAACTTTAACTATTAAAAAACGGATAACTTCTTTCTTAGAAATTATCCGTTTTTTTTAAATTATAACCTCTACTTTGTGCACTCCATCTATAAATGGAACCAATGCATCTTTACACAACTCCCCATCAAGCCAAATACCTTTGTCTCCCTTTCGTTTTACTTGAATCACATACTCAAAATTATCTTTTTTATAAATAATCTCATAGTCTGACCATTCCTCTGGCACACATGGTTCAATTGTAAACCCTTTTCCTTCTTTTAGTTTAAACCCTAAGATAGCTTCTATTCCGGTTGAATACATCCATCCCGAGGTCCCTGTGTACCAACTCCACCCTCCTCTACCTACATGAGGTTCTTTTCCATAAACATCAGCAGTCATAACGTAAGGTTCCGTTTTATACCGCTCACACTGGAGCAAGGTTTTGGTATGATTAATAGGATTTATCATGTTATACAACTTAGCTGCCTTATTACCATTTCCAAGCTTAGCAAATGCAAGAATTACCCAAGTTGCGGCATGTGTATATTGACCTCCATTTTCTCTAACTCCAGGTACATAGCCTTTTATATACCCCGGTTCCAAAGTGGATTTGTTAAAAGGTGGAGTTAAAAGTAAGATCATGCCATTATCTTCTTTTACTAAATAGTGTTCTAAGGATTTCATAGCCTCATTTGCTCTTTCACTGCTTGCAGCTCCTGATATAACTGCCCAGGATTGGGATAGAGAATCTATCTTACATTCTTCATTTTCAGATGATCCAAGTGGCGAACCATCATCAAAATATGCTCTCCTATACCAATTACCATCCCATGCATTTTCCTCTAGGTTTATCCTTATATATTCTTGCAACTCCTTATATTTTTGTAGTTTTTCATAATCTTTTTTATATTCGCAAGCCTGCGTGAAATTCTCTAGTATATTATATAAGAACCATCCAAGCCATACACTTTCACCTTTTCCCTTGTTGCCTACAGTGCTCATTCCATCATTCCAATCTCCACTTCCCATTAACGGAATGTTATGACAACCAAATTTAAGAGCTTTATCTATAGCTTTTATACAATGTTCATATATACTACCTGTGAAATCTGACCTTCCCGAAATATTATATCTTTCATCTTCACCTTCAGCTAGTGGCGTATCCATTAAATATTGTGCTTGTTCATCTAGAATAGCTAAATCACCTGTACTCTTTATATAATCCATAGTTACAAAAGGTAACCATAATAGATCATCAGAGAACCTTGTTCTTATCCCACTATCTACAATTGGATGCCACCAATGTTGCACATCGCCCTCAACAAATTGTCTTGAAGCACTATATATAATTTGTTTTTTGGTCATTTCAGGTTCTAAAAATTTCAAAGGCATAACATCCTGAAGCTGATCTCTAAATCCATAAGCTCCACCGGATTGATAAAAGGCAGTTCTTGACCATAGTCTACATGCTATAGTTTGGTACATTAACCATCCATTAAGCATTAAATCCATACTCTTGTCTGGAGTTTTAACTTGCACTGTATGAAGTAATTTATTCCAATAATTTTTAACCATTTCTAATTCAGTATCCACTTTTTTAAAATCCTGGAATTCTACCATAGCACTATTAATGCTATCTAAATTATCATTTTCACCTAGCATAGCTACGAGTTCTATCTCCATATTAGGCTCTAAATGAATTTTAGATGTAATTGCCAGGCATGGATCTAACCCCGCTCCGACATTGTTTGAAAGGCTTATTCTCTTTAGAGCACAAGGCTCCTCCACACTTCCTCCCCTACCTAAAAACTCGCCTCTATCGCCCGTAAAACTTTGTTGCTCGCCTCCAAATATTTTCAAGAAAGCATTTAATTTACCAAAATCTTGACTATAACAATTTGTAGCATATATATATTTTTCTTCTTCATTCAAATAAGTAACAATGTGCTCCCCAGTGTGCTCTCGTACAACTCCCATTACAAGTTCTGCATAGTAAGTTATACTTAATTCGCGAGCTACCTCACTATTATTCACAAGTTTTATTTTGCAAAGCTTAAGTTTGTGCTTCATTGGAACAAACATGGTTACTTCACCCATAATGCCAAACGCCTCATGTTTAAAAGTTGAATAGCCAAAACCATGCTCAATTAAGTATTCTCCACCATCCCTTATAGGTTTAGGTGTAATACTCCACACATTTCCAAAAGTATCATCTCGCAAATATATAATTTCTGAAGGTTCATCGCTTACCCAATCATTGGACCAAGTGGTAATTTTATTTTCGCGGCTATTGAGGTGCCAAGTATAAGCTGCTCCACATTCCGATACATGAAATCCAAAATCACCATTTGAAATTACATTTATCCAAGGTGCTGGGGTGTTATTAAAATCTTTAAGTAGTATAGTATAGTTTTCATTTTCTACATCAAAACCTCCTAAGTCATTAAAGTACTCTAATGGTTTCATATCAAACTTATGAGCTTTATAAATTGATGCATTTTCTATTTTCTTTAATAAAGGCTGTTTCTCCACTTTTTCCACATCATTCTTAATTTCAGATATTAACATATCCTTGGATGAATCTATAACTATTCTAGCTATAGCTATCAAAAGATCTATATCTTCATCCGCCATAGTAGCCTTATTAAATATAAAGAGTCCACCTGGTTTATTTTCTTTATCTCTTAAGTGGCTACTTCCTACTAAATCTTTGATATCAGTTTGTAGCGGTTGATCGTAGGAGATCTTCTGAAAATTCATTATTACTAAATCAGACCTTAATCCTTTTAAACTTAAATACTCATGGGCATTTAGTAGTTGTCGAACTAAGTCCTTATCTTTGCTCTCACGAACTATGAGGAGTATTATAGGTAAATCCCCTGAAATACCATATTGCCAAAGAGTAGATTGACCTTTCTTTACCTTTTTTATATACTCCTCTCTATCTTTAAATGTAGAATTCAAAAATAAAATTTTAGAAGCCATTACTTGGTATAAATTTGCTTGAGTAGATTTTATTCCTAAATATTTCATTTCTACCTGTGTTTGGCTCCAAGCTAGTTCAAACATTCTATTTACATTGTGAAGTTCACTATATTTTTTAGCTAGACTAATTACTTCATCTCTACTATTAGCTATTGATGTAGTGAAGGCTATAATGCAAGTTTCACCAGGTTTTATCTTAACCCTTCTTCTTATACTTAATATAGGGTCCAAAACTGCTCCCACAGTATTAGATAAAATCGAGTCTCGCTTCATACTTATAGGATGTGTTATATTTTCACCACGCCCTATAAAATTAGCTCTACTAGTCTCATATTGAACAGTTCCTACAGTATTTCCCTCTGTTGCAACTGTTTGCATAAGCCAAGGTTGTATCGTGCCCATCGCTCTAGCTCTTCTTGTTGCCAGAATACAGCTAGGATTATCTATATACTCTGTTTTTACAAATAAATTTCCGAAAGCTGGATGCACTATATCTTCATCATAACGTGCTAAAGTTACTTCTAAATAGCTAGTTATTTCCATTCTCTTAGTCGTGGTTCCATGATTTGTAATACATACTCTTCTTACTTCTGAATCATCCTCTGTAGACACAGTGATTTCTGTATGAGTAGTAATATTATTATCACCCCTCGTAAATTCAGCTTTGTCTAAGGAGAATGTAACTTCATAGCTATCCCCTTCACTTTTACAAGGTTCATAAGCCGTACTAAAGTACTCATTATCATGCACGTCCTTGATATATATGAACATGCCAGTATTGTCTTTAGTAACATCTTCCTTCCATCTGTAAATCATAGTTTTATTTCTTAACGCATATCCAGCTCCACTATTAGAAATCATTAACGAATAAGTTCCATTCGACATTAAATGGGTTTCTGGCGACTGAGTGTTTGCTGAAGTATACTTTCTAACTATAATCTTTTGTTTTCCCATGCTATTGCCTGACACATTAAATTTATGTTCTCTGTCATATACTATTCTCTTAGAAATTTTTTCTTGAAGCAATAATTCTGTAGCTTTTACCTTTGGCAGGTTATGAAATCTTTTTTGAAGAATATTATCAAATAAAACATTGTCTAAAGCCATTAAACTCATTCCTTCATGATGAATCATGAAACACTTAATAATAGCCTTAGATTCATCATTAGGCATTCTGTTTTTAGTGTAATCTATTGCCTCATAAAAGCCATAAATTCCTTCTAAGCCATCACCAGCAAGTTTGCGAAGATTATCATAAGCTCCTCTAAAATCCGTTTGGAGTGCCATAACAGCAGCATATGGAGAAACAACTAGTTCATTGGCTAGACCTCTCTTTAAGCCTACTCCGGCTATCCCAAATGCCTTGTATTGATAATTTAAGTTTACATCGAAATTATAAAATGCCGATTCAGAGATTCCAAAAGGAACCCCTTTCTCATTGCAATACTTCTTTTGTGCCTGAATTACAGCTTTATAAGTTTCATCTAGCATTGTATCCGGATAATTTTTCATTATAAGTAGCGGCATCAGGTATTCAAACATGGTTCCACTCCAAGAAACCAATCCCTTACCTTTCCCCATAAGAGTCATAGATCTACCAAGCTTAAACCAATGCTTCTTAGGAACATCTCCCTTTGCTATGGCAATAAAGCTAGCCTGCCTCGACTCAGAAGCTAATAAATCATAATAGCTCTTACCTAGATTATCATTCTCCACATCATATCCAATACTAAACAATCCTTTGTCTTCATCATATACCATTTTAAAATCTGTACCCTCTGCCATAGAATTTAGTCTTTCTTTTAAACTCCCTATGCTATTAATAATCATTTGAGATTTTTCTTTTGTATCTTGTAACAAGATTTTCAATTTTACTAATGATTCATCACTTTTCAACTTACTATTTAATATATTAGTTATTTTTGCTGGAATACAATTTAAAGCTGTGTTTTCTATTAAGTCCCTTAATGAATTACCAATATCTAAACTAAAGTTTTTTTGGAGTGTAAACTCAAACCAAGGAAAAATTTCATTTATTTCCTCTAAAAAAGCATCCACATCACCTTTGAGTTTTTTATTCCAATACAAATCCTTATCTTTTTCATTTTTTTCCACTTCTTTAGTCTTTTTTGCTAAATCTACAAGCATAGCTATCCAATAGTTAAAATCTATTTTATTCTTGTCTATGTCACCTATAAACCCATGGAATATTTCACTGACTCCTGTAACTGCTTCTATTTCATCACTAGCTAGCCTCATGGTATCTTGTAAACCCTTAACTTGATTGTGGTTAAATATTGGATTGCTCAAATATTCCTCTAGCGCCTCCGCAACTAACCACAGATAACCAAATAAATTCCCACTATCCACGGTAGACACATATCTAGGGTAAAGTGGTGTCTTGGTTTTAGTATCATACCAATTATAAAAATGACCTTTGTAAGTAGTCATGTTCTCCATCGAAGTCAATGTATTACTTAATCTACCTACAGTGTCTATGATTCCTATGTAACCTAAATCATAGGCAACTATGTTTGAGGTCAGATTCATGCCCATATCTGTTGGTGAAGTTCTGTGTGCTATGCCATTAGGTGGGTCTTCTTGATAATTGTCTGGACCAAGCCAATTATCTTCATCATTAATAAAATCCTCGAAATAGGCCCAAGTTTTTCTACCTATTTTCCTTAAAAAGATCCCTTCTTCTTCCTTAATTTCAAAGGTTTCTAAATCTCTATCTTGACTTATAACATATGCAACTAGAGGGCTTAGAAACCAAATAATACAGGAAGGTATACTAATGATTCCAATACTCATACTTCTATTAAATGCTAGAAATAAAAACAAAAGTGAAATCGCACTGCCCATCCACATGGAAGCTATATAATCTTTAAGTCTTTTACCTGCTTTCACTTCCACGTCTGCTGCAGTCTTCCATTCTAATAAATTTTTCTTGCTTACTGTTAATCTATATAATGTTCTAATTATGGCATCTAGCATCAGGTATGCTTGAAAAGGAATAAAGCAAAAAATCAGAAACACCTGTTCTATCACCATCTTACTATTTTGAATTTTACCTGATAAACTTATACCTTTAGTGGGAGAAACTACAGCTTCAGTTACGTCAAAAAGTATAGGTGCTAAAAGCGCAACAAAAGCTGTAATAAACCATTTATCGGTACCATCAGGTAATATTCCACCTAAAGTCATTATAAGCAAAATTATAATTGAAGGTGCTAATAGGCTTCTTCTTAAGTTATCGAATATTTTCCATTTAGATATTTTATTTAAGGGTGAAGATTTTTTAAGCCATCGTAATAATTGCCAATCACCTCTAGTCCACCTATGTAATCTCATCGAACTAGAATTGTAATAAGCTGGGTACCCATCTATAAACTCAACATCCGTAACTAGTGCAGTCCTGACATATGCACCCTCCAAGAGATCATGACTTAATACAGTATTTTCTGGTATTTCATCCTTTAACATATAATTAAAAATATCTACATTGTAAATTCCTTTTCCAGTAAAAATTCCCTCTCCAAATAAATCTTGATATACATCAGACACAGCAGTAGTATAAATATCCATGCCTGTTTCACCAGAAAATATCTTTGAAAACAGTGTTTTATTTGCACTAAGAATAGATACTCCAATCCTTGGTTGCATTAACCCATATCCTCTATATACACTTTTTTTACTATAATTTATAACAGCATTATTTAGTGGATGAGCCATAGCACCTATTAGTTTCTTAGCCGTGTCCCTTGGAATCACTGTATCTGAATCTAATGTAATAACATATTTAACCTTACGCAAAATCTCTGCATTACTGCTTATTACGTTGTAACTAGTATTTTCTTCACCTCTCAAAAACGCATTGAACTCCATGAGTTTTCCACGTTTCCGCTCATTTCCAATCCACTTTCCTTCTTTTTTATTATGCTTTCTATATCTATTAAAAAAGAAAAATATTTTTTCTCCACCCTTGCAATACTTTTTATTTAGCGATTCTATTGCTAGAAGCCCTGCATTTACTATTGCCTTATCATCATCCTCCTCTTCCTTATCGCTATCCTTAAAATCTCCAAGTAAAGCAAAATATAAATTAGTTTGAGAATTAGATAAATAGTGTATTTCTAAATCATGTACTAACTCTTTAACCTTAGAAGGATTATTTAGTAAGGTTGGAATTACTATAACTGTACTATATTTTTCTGGTATCACTCTCCCAAAATTCATTTTCGGAATAAAAGTTGTACAAGTAAGAACATTTATACTCCAGTTAAAAATTGAAATAACTATTTCACTACAGGGCACTAGTATTAAAATTATAGCCACAACATATCTCCATAGTTCTTTGTCACTATCATTTAATAGGCTCAGCACAATAAATAGACATATTGTTAGTATTGTTGATGCAATAATAGTACCTATATAAAAATTTTCGCGATGCTTTTTTATACTATTTTTTAGTCCTTGTATGATAGTATTCTTATATCCTATTTTTTCTTTTAGTTCATGAAGTCCTTCATCTATTAAATAATAACCCACATGCTGTTTATAGGTATTATTGTCTGAAACTTCACTATCATTACAACATTCAATAGCTTTTTTTGCTATATATGATTCTGGGAGCTTTGTGATTTTATATATTTTTTCTATTTCATGTCTATACTTATCTCTAGATTCAAAATCCATCTCTGCGTAAATGCAAGATGGATCCTCCCTCAAAATAAGTTCCACCGAACTTAATTTTTCAAAATATTTCTTCCAATTCAGGCCCTCAATCACTCTTATACTACTTATAGAATTTCCCATTGATATCTGAAAATTAGCTTCTATTTGGTGTTCTAATGATATGATTTTCTCTGAACTTGTTTCCTGTGCTCCAAGTTTTTCATCTATAAAATCATAAACTTCTTTAGAATCAATACCATTATCCCTGAGCAACTTCAATAATCTTTCTGTAAAATGAGAATTAAATGTAATCTTTTCAGTATTTAATAAGGACAGTGCTGAAACAATTTCACCTTCATTAAAAGCGTCAATTAAACGCTCTCCAACTAATTCTGCTTCTTTTTTATCCTGCTCTGCTTTAACAATTTTCTCAGTTATTTTACTAATATTTTGGATTAGAGCAATCCTAAGCATTATAGGAATAGCCCAAAGTTCACCGGACGTCAGTAGAGTGTTCGTTTGGTATGCTCTTATAAAGTTTGCAATAATATTTTCATCCATCCTACCATCAGTGTGGGATACTATTTCAATAGCTATATGATAGACCCTTGGATAGCCCTTCATAATCCCTTTAGATATAACTGGTAGATCATTATAATATGTTTGTGGCATATTATATTTTATGCTCTTATATTCCTTCTCTATCAAATAAACATTATCTAAAAGCCATTCTGCAGCAGGTATCACTTCTCTTTTGTTTTTTCCAGCTTTGTCTATGTTCTCATAGCCTTTTAAAATTTTATCATAGCTTCTATCTAAATTGCTAATAAGTTTCTTCTTACAACTAGTATTCACAATATTAGAGTAATGGCGTGATATTTCAGAGGCATGTTTTTCTAAATCCTCTTTATTCACATTTATTGTTGGAATATCTTTTAGTAGATTCTCTTCTTGATAATAATTCAAATTTCTTCTTACCACTATGTAAATTAAAACACTTATTACTAATATTATCATTGATGTAATATATGGCACTATAACCACCCCTTCAACACTTTTTGTTAATAATTTTTATGAGTTTTAATATCAAGACCCCTTTGAATAAATATGGAGTCAGTATCTTATTTTATTTTGCATGATGTTCCTAACTCAAATTATTATCTCCAACTAGCACATTAATTATTACAAAAAACAATAAAAAGAACTCACAACAAGATATTGTGAGTTCTTTTCTTATATTAACACTAAATTTTATAAAATTCTTGGAAGGATTTTGTAACATAAGTATGATCTATTACTCCACCTAGTTCTCTTATAGAGTGCATAGCCAGTGTCGGACTTCCCATATCCACCGAGCGTATATTTAAATGCGTTGATGATATTGGTCCTATAGTTGAACCTCCACGGACATCAGACCGATTAACAAATTTTTGCACCGGCACCTCTGCTTTTTCGCATACCAGTTCATAAACTGCATCAGAATTACTATCAGTTGTGTAGCTTTGATTGGCACTAATTTTTATAACAGGCCCTTTATTAATATAAGATTTATTTGTTGGATCATGCTTTTCTGGGCTATTAGGATGAACAGCATGTGCATTATCTGCAGATATTATAAAGGATTTAGAAATAGCTCTTAAAAAATCTTCACGGTTTTTGCCTTGTGATATTGTGATACGTTCTAAAATATCCACTAACATATTAGAGTCAGCCCCCTGCTTAGTTGAGCTTCCTACTTCTTCGTTATCAAAGCAAACCATTACGTTTGTTGCCTCTACAGCTGGCACTCTAGTCAGTGCTTTTATCCCTGCATGTACCATCGCTAAGTCATCTAATCTTGAACTTGAAATAAATTCATTGTTCAAACCTATAATCGATCCCTTTTCGTATTCATAAAGGAATAAATCAAAATCTATTATTTGTTTACGTTCTACAGATAATTCACTTGCGATGGCACTCATTAGATAATTATTTTTTTCTAATTCCTCATTAACCATTGAGAGTAATGGTAAGGTATCCTTTTGTTTATTTAGTTCAATACCAGCATTTACCTCTCTATTCATATGGATAGCTACATTAGGAATTATTATTATAGGCCTATTAATATTCACTAGTTTAGTTTCTGGGTATAAAATATTATCGCTTCTTAAAGTTACCCTTCCAGCTACTGCAAGGGGTCTATCCATCCAAGTATTTAGTATAGGTCCACCATAAACCTCTGTATTTAACCTTACATATGTATTATCTACTAACATTTCTGGTACTGGCTTAATTCTAAAGCTAGGTGAATCTGTATGAGCTGCAATAATTTTAAAGCCTTTTTCTGCGGTTTCTCCCAATCCAACTACAAAAGCAGTTAGAGCAGAATCATTTTTAGTCACAAAATACTTTCCGCCTTTTTCAAGGTTCCACTTTTCCTCATCTTTAATTTCCACGAAACCTTCTTCGAATAAATCTTCTTTAACCCTCGCTACAGCGTGAAAAGCTGTTGGACTTTCATAAATATAATCAATAAGATTTTGGGCAAATTCTAATTCACTATTCATATAAATTCCTCCAATACATATTGTGGCACATAAGCGCTTTGCTTATCCCTTTCACTATTATAACAAAATTTTTATTATAATTTCTATAAATACTAAATTAATGATATAATAAATTATTAAATATGTGTTTGAAAATCAAACTATTCACATAGCACTAAATAATCAGGGGTGAAAATATGATATCAAATTTTCTAATAAAAAAATTTGTAAAAAATTCTGGGGACATTAATAATAAAAAAGTACGAGACGCCTATGGTTACCTTGGTGGCGTAGTTGGCATTATAGTAAACTTATTGCTTTTTGCTACTAAGCTAGTTGTAGGAATAATACTAAATAGTATAGCCGTTACAGCAGATGCCTTTAATAATCTTTCAGATGTGGCTTCTTCAGTTATTACAATTCTAGGTTTTAAACTAGCTAATAAACCACCAGATAAGGAGCATCCCTTCGGTCACGGAAGACTTGAATATATTTCTGGGCTTTTAGTTTCTTTTTTAGTAATGTTAGTAGGTATTGAGTTTATTAAAACATCCTTTGATAGAATAATTAATCCCTCAAAGGTAATCTTCACTCTTATACCTTTTATATTAATATTAGTCTCTATAGGTTTTAAAGTTTGGATTAGCGGATTTAATAAGACCATAGGCAAAACTATAAAATCTTCCGCCTTAGAAGCTTCTTCCTTCGATGCATTAAGCGATGTAATTAGTTCAAGTTGCGTTGCACTATCGCTACTTCTCTCTAACTGGATTGACTTTCCCATAGATGGATATATAGGAATACTAGTATCCTTCATTATAATATATGCAGGTTATACACTTATTAAAGATACTCTAAATCCCTTACTTGGTGAAGCCCCTGATGTAGAACTCGTAAAAGGGGTTCAATCAAAGTTACTATCCTATGACCATATTACCGGTGCCCATGATTTAGTTATTCATAACTATGGACCTGGTAGATGTATGGGTTCCATTCATGCAGAAGTTCCCTGCAATATTTCTATAGTTAAAATTCATGAAATTATCGACACAGCTGAAAAAGAAATTTCTGAGGAATTTGATATATACCTAGTTATTCACATGGACCCTATAAATACAGATGATGAAGAGGTTAAAGCCTCTCGATTAGAGCTTTTAGATGTATTAGAATATTTTCCTATAATAAAATCAATTCACGATTTTAGAATTGTAGGGGAGGGTGAATATAAAAATTTAATTTTTGATGCTGTAATTGATTTTGACACATCCTTTACCCTTGATGCTGAAGCTAAACTACTGGTTGAAATTAGTGCCGAACTTAAAAAATATTGTCCTCAATATAATGTGGTGATGACAATAGATAGGGATTATCTTGGCGTTATTTAGGGGGGAAATGTATAAATCAGTTCTAAATTATCTTATCTACTACAAAAAGACTACACTTATTTGTGCAGTCTTTTATTATATTGAAATTCCATACTTTCATTATCTAGAGGCACACTTCGTTAGATATCATGTCTTTGTAGGTTTGTCTTTTACATATAAGTTTATGCCTGCCCTCACTTACTAAAACCACAGGAGCCCTACGTATTTTATTATAATTACTACTCATTGAATATCCATAAGCCCCAGTGGAAAGTACAGCCATCAGGTCTCCACTATTAACCTTGGGTAATTTTACACCTTCTAACAATATATCTCCACTTTCACAACACTTACCTGCTATTGTAACCACTTCCGTGCAAGGTTCACTAATCCTATTGGCTAATACACATTGATACTGTGCATTGTATAAGGCTGGTCTTATATTATCTGTCATTCCACCATCAACTGCCACATATTTCCTAATATCCGGTATATCCTTTATAGCTCCTACAGTGTATAAGGTAATTCCTGCATTAGCTACAATTGACCTCCCCGGCTCTATTACAAGAATAGGTGAGTTTATTCCAAACTCTCTGCACTTAATTTCAGCTTCCTCAATTATTACTTTGCAGAACTCCTCTATTTCCTTTGGCTTATCACCTTTATCATAATATACACCAAAGCCTCCACCTAAATCTAATTCTTCTATATCATAATTGAATTTTTCTTTAATGTTTTTAATTAAAGACATCATTATACCCACAGCATCTCTATAAGGCTCTAGCTCAAAAATTTGAGATCCTATATGACAGTGTATTCCTGCTAGCTTTATATTTGAAAAGACTAAAGCAGTTTTTATAACTCCCTCTAATTCATTATTCAATGTAGTAAATCCAAACTTTGAGTCAATTTGTCCAGTTTTTATATAATCATGAGTATGGGCTTCTATTCCCGGAGTTACTCTAAGAAGAACCCGTTGCATAATACCTTTTTCCTTTGCCTTTTCATTAATAATCTCCATTTCATGAAGATTATCCACTACAAAAGTTCCTACTCCAAGTTCTATTGCCATTTCAATTTCATCCAATGTTTTGTTATTACCATGGAAGTATATTTTTTTCAATGGAAAATCAGCTTTATAGGCGGTATACAATTCGCCTCCTGATACTACATCTAAATATAATCCTTCGCTTTTTATAATCTCACACATAGCTATAGTTAAAAATGCTTTTCCGGCATAAGCTACCTTATTTCTCTCTTCAATACCTTCAAACGATTTATAAAATCTTTTGCAATTATCTCTTATTAGCTGTTCATCCATTACATAAAGAGGGGTACCGTATTCCTTAGCTAAAGCCTGTGCACTAACTCCCGCAATATTTAATTTATTATTTTCATCCACTATATTTCCAAAAAATCTCACATAAATCCCTCCTTCTATATTTTATTTACAGATTAAATTCCTTTGCGATAACTTGTATAGCCTTTAACTTATCCTCTGTTTTAATAGCACAAGTAATTCTTATTTCTGAAGTAGTAATCATTTTAATTTCAATATTATTTTTACTGAATACTCTAAAAATTCTAGCCGCTACTCCGGAGGTTGTTTTCATTCCAAGCCCCACCATTGAAAATTTAGTTATCTCCTCATCAATAATAACCTTATTATCTATTATCATATTATTTAAAATTTCTAAACTATCTTTTAGACTTTCTTTAGGTATTGTAAAGGATACATTTACTGTTCCATCTATAGGTGATGTTTGACTTATCATATCTATATTAATTCTTTTACTCCCTATAGCATCAAATATATCTGATAATATGTTCACATCTTTAGGTATACGTTGTAATGTTACTGCCACATCCTCATCACTAGTTGCTATTCCTGTTACTGGTTTACTTTCCATATTCATATTTTTTACCTCCCTTATCACAGTTCCCATAATATCACTATTACTTAGTCCCACATATATAGGTATACCATATTTTTGAGCAAGTTCTATTGACCTTGAATGCATTATTTGAGCTCCCAAACTTGCTAGTTCTAACATCTCTTCATATTCTATTTCATCTAATTTCTTAGCCTCACTATATGCTCTAGGATCTACACTATATATTCCATCAACATCCGTATATATTTCGCAGCTGCCACCAAGCTTCACAGCCAAAGCCACGGCACTGGTATCAGACCCGCCTCTGCCTAATGTGGTAATATCTCCATCTTCATTTATTCCTTGGAATCCAGCAACTATTACAATTTTGCCTTCCCCTAAGCTTTCCTTAATTTTCTTATCATCTATATCCATAATTAATGCTTTACCATATTGTCCACTAGTTTCAATGCCAATTTGGTGTGCAGTATAGCTTATGGCATCATATCCTAAAGCCTTAATGGCCATTGCTAAAAGTGCACTTGAAATTATTTCTCCTGTTGATAGTATAGCATCTAATTCTCTCTTATCTGGTTGTTCCGTTATTCCTTCCGTTAGAGATATTAAATCATCTGTAGTGTTTCCCATAGCAGATACCACAATAACTAAATCTGAATTTTCGCTTTTTCTCTTAACTATATGTTTTGCAATGCCTTTGATTTTCTCTGTAGTGCCTACAGATGAGCCTCCATATTTTTGAACAACTACCGCCATACCTCAATCTCCTTTAATTAAATATAGTTTTTCACTTTTTAAACAAACTAGAATTAATTTTAGAATTAACTCTAGAATCAATTTAGAAATATTAATAAGTTGTATCAAAAAAAAATAAATGCAACAAAGGAACACCTTTGCTGCATAAAATACATATTTTTATACAAACCTCGTGTACCTTGTAGCTCTCCACTAAAAAATTAGTGACAACTTTACACATATTATGTGTAAAACCAGAAAATATATTTACAAAATATTTTCTTCGGCCATAGCTCCTTTTCCTATTCATCTTAGCTTGACAGCTCCAAATAAGTACTCTTAGATACAGCACCTCTACCCTAGGTAGTTTATCTTTTAAATTAATATTCAGTCTATCACAGTATGATGCTAAACACAAGTATGAATTATAAATATTTTTGCTAATATTTAAAAATTAACACCTCAGAGATAAATAAAGTTCAAGTTGTAATTTAGTATAATATTTTTCACCATTTTTGAATACTATATATATATTGATATAATGATATGGAGTGTGATATTTATGAAAGGTACTATTAAAAATTTTTTTCCTGGTGGCAATACTTCAAGAGGCTTTCATTCCTTCTATAGGTATATACTAGGACAGGATGAAGCAAGAAGAATAATATGCATAAAGGGTGGCCCTGGAACAGGTAAATCATCCTTAATGAAGAAAGTTGGCAACTACTTCAACGACAAAGGCTACAACATAGAATACCACCACTGCTCTTCTGATAATAATTCACTAGATGGACTAGTTATTAAAGAACTTAACGTAGCAATACTTGATGGAACATCACCTCATGTGGTTGACCCCATAAATCCTGGAGCCGTTGATGAAATACTAAACATGGGAGATTGTTGGAATGAGGAAGGTTTTAAGAAGTATAGACATAATATAATAGACATAAATAAAAAAGTAGGCAAAACATTCCAAAGAGCCTATCGCTTTTTCGGAGCATCTAAATTAATTTATGATGATTGGTGTACTTTTAACAATGAAGCCTTAAATCTTGATAAGTTAAACCTAATAAAAGAAAATCTAAAACAATCTTTGTTTACTACTTCACCATCCAATGTGGGTTTTGATAGACATTTGTTTGCTACAGCTTTTACACCTAACGGTATTATCACCTATATTGAAAACTTATGCGACACTTATAAAAACATTTATGTGTTAAAAGGTGGTCCCGGTACTGGCAAGTCAAATGTATTAGAATTCTTATCTGCTGAAGCCTTAAGACATGGCTACTATGTAGAGATTTTTCATACGCCCCTTATTCCTGAAAAAATTGAGCACATATTGATTCCCGACTTAAATGTTGCCATTTTGACCTCAAACGAAATTAATAATTTAGATATACCCGGCACTGTAATTGACATGAAGGACTGTTTAAATCTAAGTACCCTTGAAAAGAACAAAGTTCAAATGGAGTATGATTCAACTGAATTTTTTACACTTTTAAATAAGGGTTTAGCTACAATAAAAGAAGCTAAAATTCTACATGACGAACTTGAAACTTCTTTTATACCAAATATGGATTTTTCTAAAGTGGACAAAGTTTTAGCAAAGGTTCTTAAAAAGATAAATGGGTATGAACAAGACTATTTAAATAACAAATAAATTTTAAAGAGCCGTGGTTATCCGCGGCTCTTTGCACGTAATAGGGTAGTGCTAGCATCTTTGTCATGTACTGAAATGTAAATAAATCAAGGTAAATCTATTTACAAGTATAACCATTTAGTTTACTATAAAGATAAGTAAAAGGGGTAATGTAAATGATATTTTTATATGCAAGAGTAAGTACTACGGACCAGTTCTAATAGTAATATTTTTTTAGTTCAAATTTATAATTAGAGGTGAAAATATGAATATTAAAAAAATTGATATGAATTCTTATCCACGAAAAGCTCACTTTGAATATTTTAAAAATATGGCATATCCTTATGTTGGAGCAACTGTTAATATTGATATTACTTATTTATTAAATGTGATTAAGAGAAAAAAACTGCCTTTTTTTTTAACTATACTTTATATAGCAACAAATGCAGCAAATAAAATACCTGAATTTAGAAGAAGGATTGATCATGATAGTATAATTGAATATTCACATTGTAATACATCTCATACGGTTGCTTTACAAGATGAAACTTATTGTTATTGTGAACTTAACTCTTCTATGAATTATAAAAATTTTTTAGAGTACGCTGAAGATAAACAAAGATTATCCAAAATACAAGCTATTACAAATGATGGAAGTGAAAGAGATTCATTGTTTTTTGTATCATGCTTACCATGGATTAGTTATACTGCAATTATACAGCCTGTACCCAGTCCATCTGACTGTAATCCGCGTATTACATTTGGACGTTATTTTAGACAAAATGATATAACATTAATGCCTACATCCATATTAGCAAATCATGCTCTGGTAGACGGATTACATATTGCAAAATTTTATAGAAAATTTGATGAAATTATGGCTCAATTAATTGATGATTTGTAAAAGATATAGCTCCAAACAGAGTTATTGTTGAAAGAATAACAGACGAAACATTTCGAAATAAGAACACAGAATCAATCAGCACAAGTCACTTTATGCAAGGCAGATCCATGGCACTTTGTCCCAGTCATTTAATACACCTTTGGGAGGGATGATTGGAGCAACGCCCAATGGGCGCGTTTCCGGTGCACCACTGTCTGACGCAATGAGTCCTTCTCAGGGCGCTGATAAAAAAGGGCCGACATCAGTCATAAAGTCTATATCTAAAATTAATGTTGAATCAATGAGTCTTGGAATGGCTCATAACTTTAAAATAAGCAGTAATTCTTTGAATACTCCTAAGGTATGGAGGGATTGATTACCTTGCTACGTACATCCTCGATTATGGGTAATGCTCAGATGCAATTCAATTGCATAGATAACAAAACATTACTACAAGCCCAACGTCGCCCTGAAGAATATCGGGATCTTATTGTTCGTGTTGCCGGATACTGTGCCTTTTTTGTTGAGCTTTGCAAGGAAGTACAGGATGAAATCATCAGTCGTACAGTGATAGAGTAAAATATGGAACTAGTTTTATAGAGCATAAATTTATGCTCTTTTTTTATTATCATAAATAAAAATAAAATATTTTAATAATTATATTTCAATACATGACACGACTGCTCCCACTACCCCTACTGGATAAGTTATTGTGCACTTAATTTTTAGGTTAATGCACATTATAAATCAAATTACATAAAATATAGATTATGATGTTATTTGATTTTAGGAGATGATAAGATGTGCGGCATTGCAGGTTGGGTTAATCTATATGCTAATATAGAAAAAAAAGATGGAATTATTTTTAAAATGACTGATACCTTGAAAAAAAGAGGACCTGATGACAGTGGTTTTTATTTTTCAAAGCATGCAATTTTAGGCCATAGACGTTTAGTTGTTGTGGATCCAAAAGGTGGAGCACAACCTATGACAAAGAAAATAGGGGATAATACCTATACTATCGTTTATAATGGGGAGCTATATAATACAGAAGATGTAAGAAAAACATTAAAAGAGAATGGTTTTAGTTTTTCCTCATATTCTGATACTGAAGTTCTTTTGGTAGCCTATATCTTTTGGGGTGAAGAATGTGTTAACCATATAAATGGCATTTATGCCTTCGGAGTTTGGAATGAAAAACATCAAAAAATATTTTTGGCAAGGGATCCTCTAGGTGTTAAACCACTATTTTATACAATCAAAGATAATTCATTAATCTTTGGTTCAGAAATAAAGACTCTTTTGGCTCATCCAAATGTAGAACCAATTCTTGATAAACAAGGTCTAACTGAACTCTTTGGATTTGGACCTGCAAGACCTCTTGGTAGTGGTATCTTTAAAGATATAAAAGAGCTACCTCCTGCTTTTACCTTAAGCTACGACAAAGATGGTATTAAAACAAAGGAATATTGGAAACTTAGTGCTAAATCACATGTTGAAAATTTTTCTACAACTGCACAACATGTACGATCCTTACTAGTAGATTCAATTGAAAGACAGTTAGTTGCTGATGTTCCAGTTTGTGCTTTTTTATCTGGTGGGCTTGACTCAAGTATAATTTCGGCACTAGCTTCCTCCTACTTCAAAAAGAATAATTTAAGAACTTTAGATACTTATTATATAGATTATGTGGATAATAAAAAATTTTTCACCCCTACTGAATTCCAACCAAACACAGATGCGGACTGGGTTCATAAAATGGTTAACTATATTGGATCAAATCATCACAATATAATTATAGATACCCCTGAGCTTACCTTAGCACTTAGGGATGCGGTTATTGCTAATGATTTGCCAGGTATGGCTGACGTAGATTCCTCATTATTTCTCTTTTGCAAAGAAGTAAGAAAAACTTCTACAGTGGCACTATCAGGTGAATGTGCTGATGAGCTATTTGGTGGTTACCCATGGTTTATTCGAGAAGAAGATATAAATGCCACTACTTTCCCTTGGTCCAAATCCGTAAATGATAGAAAAAGCATACTGTCTAAAGATCTTCAAAGTCTTCCACTGGAGGAATATGTTCAAAATAAATACGATGAAAGTCTTCGGCAAGTTCCTAGACTTCAAGGCGAAAGTCAAAGAGAGCATAGAATGAGAGAATTATTTTATCTAAATATAAAATGGTTTATGATAACCTTGCTTACAAGAAAAGATAGAATGAGTATGGGCAGCGGCCTAGAGGTCCGAGTTCCTTTTGCAGACTACAGACTTGTAGAATATGCCTACAATATCCCAATGGATATGAAATATTATAAAGGACGTGAAAAAGGACTACTAAGAGAAGCTCTTACAGGTTTACTTCCAGATGATGTGCTTTGGAGAAAAAAGAGCCCTTATCCAAAAACCCATAACCCTAGCTACACTATTGCAGTTCAAAACTGGATGAATAGCATACTAAAGGATAAATCCTCACCAATATTACAGATTATAAACAAGGAAAAGGTTCAACAAATAGTAGATTCCGGTGGAAATGCCTATGGTAAGCCTTGGTTTGGTCAACTTATGGCAGGTCCTCAGCTTATAGCATATTTAATTCAGGTAGATACTTGGCTTAGAGAATATAAAGTTATTTTAAAGTAACACAAAAACAGAACATCAATAGAAAGATTTTAAAATGCTTGTATATCTTTGGGCAGATAACAATTGTGAATTGTTATCTGCCCACTTATGTAATTGGTGTACTTTCCACCTAAAATGTGGCTAATGGGGCTTATACTATAATTGCAAGAGTTTATTACAATATGCTATAATAATAGCAATACGGTAGCTACCCACTAACCTAAATGGATGGTGATTTCCTACTAAAAATTTATAAATTTCAGGAGGTAAGTTAATGAACAAATCAAAGGTATATTTTACAAACTTACGAACAAAGCCAGGGTGTAATCTATTAGATAAGCTTCAAAAGCTTGTAGTAGAGGCTGGAATAAAAAATATCGATTTTAAAGATAAATTTGTAGCCGTAAAAATTCATTTTGGAGAGCCAGGAAATCTTTCCTACATACGCCCAAACTATGCTGCTAAAATTGTTAAACTTATTAAAGAACTTGGTGGTAAGCCTTTCCTTACTGATTCAAACACCTTATACTCTGGAAGAAGACATAATGCTATAGACCATATTGAAGCCGCTATGGAAAATGGTTTTAATCCAATTTCTGTTGGTTGTAATTTAATTATAGCAGATGGATTAAAGGGTGGAGATTATAGAGATATTCCAATCAATCAAAAACATTGCAAAACTGCTAAAATAGGTGCAGCCATTGCAGATTCTGATATAGTTATTTCTATGACTCACTTTAAAGGCCATGAAATGACAGGCTTTGGTGGAACATTAAAGAATTTAGGTATGGGCTCAGGTTCTGTTGGAGGAAAGCTTGAAATGCATTCGGCATCAAAACCCTTCATTAAAAAAAAGAAATGTGTAAGCTGTGGAATGTGCTTTAAAAATTGCCTACACGAGGCAATTTCCTTTGATGAAAATAAAAAGGCAACCATAGATTATGATAAATGCATTGGATGTGGCCAATGTGTTGCAGTATGCCGTTATAACTCAGCAACAATAAAGTGGAATGAATCTGCTGATAGTGCTAATGAAAAAATTGCAGAATATACTTATGCAGTTATTAAAGACAAACCAAATTTCCATATTAGCTTTATCATGAATGTTTCCCCTAATTGTGATTGTTCACCAGAAAACGATGTGGCAATTGTTCCAGATATAGGTATGGCTGCCTCTTATGATCCAGTAGCCTTAGATCAAGCCTGCGTTGATATGGTTAACACTGCAACTGCATTGAATTCAACTGAGCTTTCTGATAGAGATTATCATGAAGGTCAAGATAAATTTTCTCATATACATCCTGATACAAATTGGAAGGTCGGACTAGACCATGCAAAGACTATCGGTATTGGTACAGATGAGTATGAATTAGTAATAATTGAATAAAAAATATAAGCAGAAGGCTATATTAAACCTTCTGCTTATATTTCCTGCTTAATATTCAACATTCCTTAGAGATAATCCTTTTGTTTTAGCCATTAAGGTATATTTTGACTCTGTTTTTTCAGTTAACAATGTTTCTATATCCTCTACCTCTAGCTTTCCTTCACCTATATCTAAAAGACTTGCCATAATAATTCTTACCATATTCCATAAAAAATCATCACCATTAATTTCTATTTCAACCATACCATTTTCTTCTGTTATATTTATATAATTAATAGTTTTAGTAGTGGATTTAGTGCTATCCGTTACAGTAGCAAACCCTTGAAAGTCATGACATCCAACTAAGGATTCCGCTGCAATTCTCATTTCTTTTAAATTCAAGTTAGATTCGCTATGATAAACATATTTTCTATTAAATACATTTCTAAAATCATTAATATTTATTTTATATACATAAGTAATTGATTTTATATTATATCCCACATGAAATCTTTCACTTGCTTCCACCATGGATTTTACTACTATATCAGCTGGTAAAAATTCATATAAATAATCCAACATTTTTTCAATGCTTAAATCACAATTAGTATGAAAGTTTGCCATATAATTTTCAGCATGCACACCTACATCTGTTCGTGCGCAACCCTCAATCTCTATATCTTCACCTGCCATTTTAGACAATACACTTTGTATTTTACCTTGCACTGTTAAATCATTATCCACTTGTTTTTGCCAGCCTTTATATCTACTTCCATCATATGCTAATATCATTTTTAAATTTTTCATATATATCCGCCTTTAACTTATTCGATTATTCATGATTTACTTTTACCCCATGAACACTTTAATTATAACTTTTCTATTAAAATAAAGCTATTACATTTTGCTACTATGTATATAAACCCTTTGTTAAACTAAACATATTTTATAAACCCTATTTATTACATAAGTACATTTAAATAAAGATAAATAAGAATGCTAGTCTATTTTGCGTCATATGCCTTATGCATAATTGCTATTTCTATACACCCTTGGTGATACCCCCACTAGGATTATGATAAACTTATGTTCAAAAATGCTATTAAGATATTCAAGATAAAAAAAATAGAATATATTCAAATTCTCGTAAGCCTGCCAGTATAACTTTAGACTTCTTAATATAGAATAATGATCTTTCTACGCAGTGACTATAAAAGAAACAACGAAGCTATTAAAACTCCTTAATAAATTGATTCGTGATTATTCCCAGAAAAACCATCCACCAATACATCTAGCCTCTCCTCAGTGTCTTCTTTTATTTCTACTGGTTTTAGTTTTTTTACAGTACCAAGTGGTTCCCTTAATGAAAGTTTATCCCCACTTCCTGAAATAACCCACAAAATTTTATAGCCTTTTGGCGTTACCCCTAAGTTTACTTCACCCTTTCCATCTGTAAAATATATTAATATGTTTGTATCAGTATTATTTACATAATCAAAAACCGGTGTAAACTTTGTACCACCACCTGCAATTGAGCGTTCGCGTACACTATTGATGGATTTTACCTTGTATGCTTGTCTTATTTCTGTATCACATTCAAGCAGTGTTATTTCATGTTTATAAGTTTTTACAATATTAAAAACTTCCTTTATTGCTCCATGAAATTCCTCATCACTTATGCTGCCACTTATATCTATAGCCAGGGTAATTCTAGCTGTATGCCCTCTAAGCTCTCCTCTTAAATCTAATCTATTAGGTTGACGTCTACTTCTTCTTGTAATGGTCTTTTTTGTGTCCCCTTCCAAAGTTCCCATCATTTTTTTAAGATACATATTCCAAGCAATTTCACCCTTCTTACCTGAAAGGCCCTTAAGCATTCCATCCAAATAGAGAGGAACTGTACCCTTATCCGATAGTTTTACAAATTTTTCAGTAAAATTCTTAAGCGTATCCTGGTCCATTTCTGTGGATTCTTCCCACATATCATGTGTTCTAGAAGCGTCATATTCCTTTTCTATATACAAGTCCTTTGAATCATCCTGCTGACTCTCATCTTTTTCCTCTAATAAATTTAAAGCCATTTGAATTTTATCAGTATAATACTCCATTGCCATATACGGTTCCATTTTTAAACTATACTTAAAATTTATACTATCTAAGGTTGTAGCAAAATGTGGAAGATCCTTTAGATGTTGATTCACAACTATATCCATCGCCATATTAATAGCCAAGGTACTATATTCTACTTTAAGCACCCTTGCACGATTTAAATGAAAGGATAGTATGTGATAAATTTCATGTTTAATAGTACTTTTCATCTGGTCCCCTGTAAGATTTAAAAAAATATAAGGATTAAAATAAATTACGTACCTAGATAGTTTAAAATTTACAGCTGTGGGCGAGCTTATATCATATTTTATCTCTCTAGACATTTGAAGCAGAAAATATCCATAAAAGTTTTCATTATCTTCTATGAGCATAAAATTAACCATGGTAACAAGCTTTAAAAAATCTTCATTAAAACGTTTTGGCATGTTATCATTAATTTTAACATTACAAATTTGGTCATAAAGAGAGCTTTTAAGGCTTTCAAATATTTTTCCCATATTATCACCTAGCCTTTTATTTCATTATAAGCCTTAAAATACATTTCAACAAAAGCCTCATTTTCCAAACATAACTTATATACACTATTATAACTTTCTTTAATATCCTGCATAATACCTATCCCTAAGTCCACAGGATATATTTTCAAAAAATCTATAAATCTTTCTATATCAATATCAATAGCTTCTTTTTTATTTAAGATATGTAAAATGTTTTTAGCAATCAAATATAATCTTGTGTGGCTTTCTTTTTTTACTTTTGATATTAAATTTTGTGATAACTCTGAATGTGCAAACACCTCTTCGTAAGAAATTAATGGTTCATTATTCTCCTCTGCAAAAGCCATAAACTCATGAGCAATTCTATCTCCTAAATTACCCTTTATAATATTTAAAATTATTCTTTTAGGGGTCTTATTTTTATCTTTTTTATATATTTTATAGGTTTTAGATACTCTCTCAAAGCTTCTAGGAGTCGCTCTTATTTGCTCATCCTTTAGTGTGCTCTGTAGATATTCTGGAAATGTAGATATAAACTCTATAACATTTTGCTCTAGGTTATTTTCAATAGCCCAGGTCAGCCATGCTTTTGAATCACTTTCCATATCCAGCCAAACAAATCTATTTTCTTGTGCTGAGTCCATATCAACTACTTGATAATCGACATCATCGCCATATTTACTAGAAGGGTTCATTGCAGCTAAGATTTTCACTTTGTCATGAAGTTTATATCCATTTATTTCTCTATTTAGTATAAGATTCATAAGTTCTTGTTGCACAGTATGCTCGCAACGATTTATTTCATCAATAAATAAAAACACTTCTTTTCCATCCCGTATCAAACTGTCTATTTCCTGTAGCTTTGTATGGATAGCATAAACAGTACTTTTTTTACTAATAATCCTACCTCTAGCATCCTTGAAATTATAGTCTTCAACCGTTGGGAGACCACCTATTTCTCCTTCTTTTAAAAGGTTACCGTCTATAACAACTAAGCTCCAGCCTCTCTTCTTTGCTAGTTCTTTAGCTAGGGCAGTTTTCCCTATTCCACTTTCTCCTACAATTATTGGTACTTCATTCGTTTCTATAACAAGCTCAGCGCTTTGTAATGTGTCCTTAAAATTCATACAATTATCTCCTCTTACATCATCTTCAGTTTTTCATCAACTGCTATTTTTTTGCATTCTTTACTGCCATATTTATAGATAAAAATGGTTTTATCCATTGATATATTTCCATGTTTTTCATTTATACTTTCACAATTCATAAAATCTCTTACATACTTTTCTGAAACAGTTTCTTTAGATAATACCTCTATAAAAGCCATCTCTACCACATCTATTGGTAAGTCATTAAGAAAATATTTCATTACTAAAGAATTGTGCTTTAAAAGTAATATTTTCTTATCTTCATCTATATCTGAAATGAACTTTATAGCTGCTTCATTTTTAGTAATAGCCAACATTTCTGCATTTACCGTTGCATTTTCTATATATCTTAAAGCCTCATAATTTTTTTCTATAGCTAATAATTGTATTTCTTCAATTGGATTATCTATGAATCTTATAGAATCATAATCTTTTTTTATAGCTAATTTTTGTATTAAGACACTAGGACTTTTAGCGTATTTTATTGCGTATCCCTTTTGCTCAATACCCACCTTTATCAATTCTTCAGGTGGATTTTTAATAAAGTCTAAAGCATTCCAACGCTTTGACACAACATATTCTTCCATATCATAAGTTGGGTTTTCTATAAACTCAATGGCCATAGGGTTACTTTTTATAGCGATGTCTTGCATTTCTTTTGTTGGATTTTTTATATAACGTATTATTATCCCATCTTTTTTTATAGCCCTAAGCTTCATTTCATCACTTGGATTTTCAATGTTTTTTATAATAATTGGATTGCTATCTATCATTTGAAGAATTTTTTCTTCTTTCATAAAACTACACCTCTATATTAGGTGTTTTCAAAAAAAATTATTCTAAATATTATTTTTTTTTGAAACTACCTTATTATTTAATAATTATACCATGAAAAACTAAATTATAAATAGTATCAAAATCTACTATCTTATTAGTTAAATCTAATTCATAAGATTTTTAATCAAAATAAAAAAAGGAGATATTTCTATCTCCTTTGTAAACGAACCAAAACTTTTAATTTTATAATCCAAGGTACCGTTGCCCCAATTTTTACACCTATCTTTAAGATAGGTGGGTGTCCTCAGAGATGTTTAGCAGTCCTTGCCAATTTAATATTGGTCTTATAAGCCTAATATGCATCTAGATCTTGAACTCCCGTATTAATACTGTAGGTTGAAAATAAGAGCTTCACGAATATCCCAGAAATATAAAATCATATAAAATTTTTAAATACGTTTAACAACTGTTCATTAAATTCATTATATCAGAATTAAAATAAAATTCAATAGTAAATCATACTATTTTTAAATTTTTTTCTGATTTACTTACACAAAATTAGAAATATAATACCACAATATTTTACTATTTATTAAAACACGTTTTAAGCAATAATGCTTTTTTTCTTTGAATATACATTGGAATTTTCCTTTGTTAACACACTCTTATGCTCATTTTGCATTTTCTTCATAGTCTTTAATATAACAGCATCAGCAATGTTCATGCCCTCTGAAGATAAAACCCCTAAGTTCATAATTGTCTCCTCTACAGTTTCTGCGACAATGCCGTTTCTTGCAGGTACAATACAAGCATTTATAGCCAAAACTGCGGATTGTACAGCAACTGATGCAGAGGTTGAAAGCTTTAATGCACAGCCTTCCTTAGCACCATCACATATCATACCACTAGTGTTTGCAATGGTATTAACTATAACCCCATCTATTTGGTCATAACTAGCGCCCATAAGCCACGCTATACCTACACCTGAACCAGTTCCAGCAGCAACACCACAAGCACAAAGTGCTGATAACCTTCCTATATAATATTTAATATAGCTGTTAACAATGTGACTTATAGCAACTGCTTTAGCAAGTTTTTCATCCGTCACATTAAATTTATTCTTATATGCTACTATAGGTAAAATTGCTGTGAGCCCGTTGTTTCCACTTCCGTTACTGCTCATAACAGATAAATTTATTCCTGACATTCTCGCATCACTGGCACCTGCCGTTAATAGCATTGCAGAAACCATTAAATCCTCTGAAAGTAACCCTTGATCTATACTTTTCTTAAGACCAAAGCCAACTCCCATTCCCATTTTGCTTTCAAGGCCGACCTTAGCTATAGCTTCATTCATTACTACTCCCTCTAACATAAAAGCAATATCTTCATAAGGAATTTTTTCAATTTCACTTATAATTTCTCTTATCCTTAAGCTATATAAAATATTCTTCCCCGCATTACTTTTTTTATCCTCTTTTTTTAAATCTAAGTGAATTTTTCCTAGGGTTTCAACATAAACAAATCTATTATGTTTGCCACTTATAATCACACTACAATTACCCTTATCTGTCATTAAATTCACCTCTACGTAAATCTTATCTTCAGTATCTTTAATATCCAATGATATTTTTCCACTGTGTAAAAGCTCTTTAGCAAGCTTAACTTGCCTTTCATTTATTCCTTCTAATACTCTCAAATCCTTTTCACTTTCCCCAGCCACAAACCCAAGAGCGGCTGCAATATAAAGCCCAACTTCCTGAGTATTAGGTATACCAACTGACAATCCATTTTTATATATGTTAGCACTAACAAAAACTTGTGCACTCACTATATAATTAAAATTCATTAATTCTTTAGCCTTTGCACAGGCAAGAGCAACCGCTACTGGCTCTGTACATCCCATGGCAGGAACAACTTCTTCCTTCAGTGTTTGAACTATAAGATTTCTTAATTTCATAAAATCACTCCCTCTATAAATTTTGTTAATATATTATAAATAAAACAAGCTATACTAATAATTAGTTATTTTTTAAAGATACCTACCATACAATCTCAATATATATTGAAATAAAATTAAATATATGAAAAATATATGTAGTTGGTATGAATATTTATTATATGTCTACTATTTTTTAGAGCAATATTCATGCCAATAAAATTCAACGCTAATAGTCATTTAAAAACTAGTTTTTCTCAAAATGATAGAAATCAAAGAAAAACAGTATCAAAATGAGAATCATTTCTCATTTTGATACTGTTTAATTTCATATTCTTTTATCTTTCTATATAGTGTTGCTCTACTTAATTCCAGAGCCTCAGCTGCCTTTGTAATCGCTTGTTTGCTATGCCCAAAGTGTTCTAAAGCCTTTTGTATTTCTTTTTTCTCTAATTTCTTAATAGGTATGATACCTACAATTTTATGATTCACTATATTATTTTCTGAAACTTTCAACCTGCTTGGTAAATCATTACACTTTATAGCCGCACTAGTACACATATTTACTGCATATTCTATAGTATTTTCAAGCTCTCGTACATTGCCTGGCCATTGATAATTCATAAAAACTTCTAAAACATCATCCTCTATTTTAATTATATTCTTTTCTAACTTAACATTACATTTATTCAAAAGATAATCCATAAGAATTACTATATCTTCTTTTCTATCTCTTAGTGGCGGTATATTAAGCGGAATTACATTTAATCTATAAAACAAATCCTGTCTAAATTCTCCTTCTAAAACTTTTTTCTCTAAATCTCTATTGGTAGCTGCAATAATTCTTACATCTATTGGGATGGATTCTTTTCCGCCAATCTTCTCTATAGTGTATTCCTGTACTACCCTTAAAAGTTTAGTCTGAAGATGAATTGGCATATCCCCAATTTCGTCCAAAAATATTGTTCCCTTATTAGCTAATTCAAATTTTCCTGCCTTGCCGCCTCTTCTTGCTCCTGTAAAAGCGCCATCTTCATAACCAAAAAACTCACTTTCTAGTAGTTGCTCTGGAATAGCTGCGCAATTTATTGGAATAAACGGTCCCTTAGCTCTATTACTATTAAAATGAACTGCCCTTGCAAAAAGCTCTTTTCCCGTTCCGCTTTCTCCTTGAATAAGTACCGTTGAATTAGATCTCGAAGCTTTTTCTGCTTCTACTTTAACCTGTTCTAAGCAGTAACTACTACCTATAATGCTATCAAAAGAGGTAACCATAGTGCCTGTAGTTATATTATTCACTGTTTTTAGCAAATCGTAAATATTACTAAAAGCACATACTATGCCAAAACTTTTATCACCAATACTAATAGGTTTTGCATCAAAAACCCCTCTAAAATGATGATTACTACTCTTGTACGTAAATTCTTTATTTCTTAAGTTTTTATGCTTTTCAATAAGAAGATTAAAATATAAACTTCCAATAAGACTTTTTATATTAGTGTCTAAAATTTGGGTTCTTTTAAGATTAAATAGCTCTAATGCACTGGTGTTATAATGAAGAATATTCCCCTCATGGTCCGCTGCTATAATACCCCTATCTACAGAATCAAGAACTATCTCAAGCTCACTTGCTAAAAGCTTTATTTTCTCTATATTTTCTTGTTCTGATAACTTTGATGATATTAAATCTGCCATTCTACTTAAAAAGTTCATAAGGTTTTCTTTATTATTTATAATAGCATCACGTTGATCTTCTTCAAAAGCAATAAGCCCAATAACCCCAACAGTTTTATTTCCTACATAAATTGGGCAACAGACCTCCGCAAATTCCTCACAATTTTGAACATTCTCACATTTTAAGCAAGCAAAATGCTTTCTAGGATTCTCAATAATAAAGCTTTCCCCTTGTGTTAACGCAAATCCAAAAGCAGATTCTTCATTCACTTTTTCGCCAATACAATTTCTATACCTTCCAGTACCTGCTATCCTATTGTAATTACTATCTACAACAGTCACATCTACTCTTATAACACTTGCTATTGCTTCAGAAATCTTCTGAACATTTAAAATAATTTTCATCAAATCCATCTTTATCATCCTTCTGTTTTTTACATAGATCCTAACTTATTATATATCTGGTGCCATCCACGTGGCAAGTGGCAAGTTTTATAATTATAACTGAAATTTATTGTTTGTAAAATTCTAAAATTAATACAAATGATAAATTTGGGGATAATATTATTGAAGGAAGGTGTTCTTATGAACGAGGGTCTAATTGTACTAGTCAGAGGAATCATTGGATTTTTCACTTTATTAATACTTACTCGTATTCTTGGCAAACAGCAGGTTAGCCAGCTGACTTTTTTCGATTATGTAGTTGGCATAACTATAGGATCCACGGCTTCCACTCTAACCACAGATTTAACTAGTAGAGCATGGCCTCATTGGGTAGGATTATTTACTTGGACTGCCTTATGCTTTATTTTACAATTAATAACTCTCAAATCAAAGACTGCTGAAAAATACTTAGATGGCGAACCCACAATTGTCATTGCAAACGGAAAAATACTTGAGAAATCCATGAAGAAATTTCGTTACACTATAGGGGATGTCCTTTCTCAGTTAAGAGATAAAGGTGTTTTTGACTTAAATCAAGTTGCTTATGCAGTACTGGAAAAAGACGGTCAATTGTCCATCTTAAAAAAGTCTGAATGCAATCCAGTGTCACCAAAAGACTTACATATTAAAACTGGCACTGCTAGTATTGATTATGAACTAATTTATGATGGCTCTATTTTGCAAGATAACTTAGATAGCATTAATAGAAATGAAAAGTGGCTAATGACCAAATTAAAAAATTTAGGTATTAATGATGCTTCTGAGGTGTTCCTAGCTACCTATAATGCTTCAAGTGGCTTACATATAGATCTTTATGAAGACGGTATAGAAAAAAATACAAAATAAAATACAAAGGAGCTACTTAAACTTATGAAAAAATTTATATCATATGCTATACCAATAGTTACTTTAACAGTCTTTGTATTAGTAATGCTAGGAGGTACTTATTTGAAAAAACCTCACAACTCCTCAGAAGATGTAATTGCTTTTGTAGAGCTATCAATAGATCATGCAAAAATTGAAAAATGGGGTATGCTTGAGCAAGATATCATTAACATAGATTCTGCCTGGAATAAAATCATACCTCGCATTCAATTTAGCGTAGAAAGAGATGAAATCTATAATATAAGTTTAAATCTTGCTAGGCTTCGAGGCTCCATATTAGCACAGGATAAAACTAATACTCTCATAACATTAAATGAGATTATAGAAGATTGGGATGAACTAACGCGGTAGATATAATTTCCCTCCCACTGTCAATTTTTGAACTTAACTTTTTTTTCTTAGAGAACGCTAACAAAAGTATAGATTGCGTAAAATACGTTTGAGTAAGCAGTAGTAATTCTTAATTATTTTAGTAGAATAGACGTTAAGAAAATTACATCTTTGAGCGTTAGCGAGTTTGTAATTTTTAGTCTTTTTCAATAAAATTAATTTAGAATTACTTGGCGAAGTGAACGCATTTCTAGCAATATATACTTTTCATTATAGCGTACTCTATGAAAAAAACTCTTATTTCAATCTAGATCAAACTTTTTTTAACAACATGAAGCTCATGTAACGCTCTAGTTGCCATAACGTACCTAAGTTTATCCTCTTGCTTATAATCCTTCTGCAACCTCTCTATTGAACCACTGGGCTTATCTAACACCATAATAACTGCATCAAATTCAAGTCCCTTAGCAAAATATGATGGAATCACTACAACTCCATTGTGATAAACTGCATTTTCTTTATTTATAATCTTAACATTACCACTATTATTAATTAACTCAAACATTTTTTCTGTTTCTTTTGTATCCTTGCATATGATGGCAATATTTTCGTAAGCATTATTTTTAAAATCTTTGATTTTTTGTATAATATAGCTTTTAAGTTCATCCTTGTCATCAATTAATTTTTCCGTTACAGTTTCTCCATTTCTTACTATGGGAACAATATGCTCTGTGCGTAAATATTTATTAGCATACTCCATAATTTCCACTGTAGATCTGTAACTGGTACTTAGTTTAAACTCCTGAACATTACATTGTGGAAGTATATTTTTCAAATCGTGCATAGGTAGTTTCCCCTCAAAAGGTATAATCCTTTGATTACTATCTCCAACTATAGTAAGGGAAGTACACCTTGTTATTTCCTTTATTACCATGAATTGAAGTTGATTATAATCCTGTGCTTCATCTATTACTACATGTTTTATTTCCTCAGAAAATTTTATTCCTTCAAGCTTAATTTTAAAGTATAGGATACCACTTAAATCATTTTCTGTTAATCTTTTATAGCCATTAATTTTGTTATATAAATCAACACAGTTTCCATTTTCTAGCCAAGTAAGATTTCTTTTTAACATTATTACTTCTTTAATAACTTCGCGTATTTTAAGTTTTCTATTATACTCTAGATCATTTATTTTAAAACTCTGCTCTTCCTCAGATAAAGACTGTACATCTTTTTCATATTTCTTTTGTATAAGTCTAACTTTTTCATCTCTTACATCTCTAATTTTAGAATAAATAATTCTATTAATTTTCTTACTTCTCCTGAATAATGGCATAGTTTTATAATAATTATTAAACATTTCCATTATATCTTCCTTAGATAAAATTAGCTCATTCATAAAAAACAAATCTTCTATTTTAAAGTATTCACTATCCAATTTTTCTACTGATGCATCAAGAAAGTTTTTGTACTCTATAGAATTTTTATACATGATATCCTCTGCAAATTCAGGTTCTCCACTAAGCACTTTTTCCATGTATTCTTTTAGACTCATCACTTCATTTATCTCTAAAATATCAAAGGCAAAGTCTCTAAATGTTGTTTGCTTTACTTCTGATTCTCCAAGGCTAGGGAGAACTGTTGATATATATTCCATAAATACACTATTAGGACCCAATATTAGAACCTTATCTTGTAGTATTTTTCTATAATTATAAAGCAAATATGCTACCCTATGAAGAGCAATAGTAGTTTTACCACTACCTGCAACACCATCCACTACAATAGTTTGGGTTCTTGGCTGTCTTATTAAATCATCCTGTTCCTTTTGTATTGTCATTATTATATCTTTTAATTTCTCTGAAGCATTGCTACTAAGCACCATTTGAAGTATCTCATCTTTAATATCTAGTGCTGAATCAAACATACCCATAAGTTTTTCTTTTTTGATAATATATTGTCTCTTAGCTAAAATATTTACCATTATCTTTTCCTTAGGTGCGTCATAAAAAGCCTCACCTAAAGCTCCAGCATAAAATAAAGATGCAATTGGAGCCCTCCAATCTACTATCAATGGTTCAAAAGTATTTTCTGGGGTAACTCCAAATCTTCCTATACACATTTTATTAATGCCATTGTCTTCTTCTGAAAAGTCTATTCTTCCAAAATAAGGAGAACTTTTAAGCTGAGTTAACTCCTTAAGCCTTCTATCAATAGTTCTGAAGGCTTCTTCCTTTACATATATCTCATGATCAAAATATTCTATTACCATATCTTCATCATCTCTATAGTCTTCAATTACTTTTTTCCTATATTCTAAAATATATTTAGTTATTTCTGTTCTCTTTTGAATATATTTTAAAATTTCTTCACTAATTATTTCAATATCAACCTTTAATTTTTCTTTTTCTATATTGAACTCAAGCTGTTTTTTTAATTCAACTTGTAATAGATTAGCATCCATATCATTTTTTTTGTTTTTCAAAACTATTACCCCATTTACATAACAATATTTTTAATACAATTTCCATTTAAATAAATACAAGATATTATAATTTTAGTCGGTCCATTTTTCTGCACCTAACCTATTAATGTTTACAAAATTTCATGCCATCCAATAATATCTGAAATCCCAAGGCCAGGAGAATCATTAATACTTATTGTATTTCCTACCACAGATGCACCACCGATTATTGAATCTTGCTCAAATAACAACATCGTATCTAGGTCTGCTTTAATCATGTTAGATTTTGACGCCGCAAAGCTAGCTGCCGCTGTTATACCCATTTTGCTTTCTAGCATACATCCCATCATGCATCTTATACCCATATTTTCTGCCATATTATACATTTTTATTGCATTATTGATGCCTCCACACTTCATAAGTTTTATGCTTATAAGGTCTGCTGCTCTTCTTTCAATTATCTTAAAAGCATCTGATGGACCGAATACTGCTTCATCTGCAAGAATTTTTGTATCTACATTATCTGTAACATATTTTAGTCCCTCTATATCCCAAGCTTTAACCGGTTGCTCAACGAACTCAATTTCTAGTCCCATATCTTCGAATTTCCTAATAATGCTTACAGCTTCTTTTGGTCTCCAACCTTGGTTGGCGTCTACCCTTATTTTTATTCCCCGCCTTACTGCTTTCCTTACTGCTTTTACTCTCTCTATATCAAGTTTTATGTCATTACCAATTTTAACCTTCAAACAAATATAACCATTCATTATAGCTTCCAATGATTTCCCTACCATTTGTTCTATAGTATCATTTGCTATTGTAAGATCTGTTGTTAACGATGTTTTATATCCGCCCAAAAATTTATAAAGTGGCAATCCATATTTTTTGCAAAGCAAATCATATATAGCAATATCAATAGCCGCCTTAGCACTATTATTTCGGTGAATAGAATTATGTATCACTTTCATAATTTCTTCAAGATTATCAATATCCAGCCCTATGATTTCAGGTTTAATATACTTTATCGCCCCTATAATTGAATCCTGTGTTTCACCAGTTATAGAAGGTGTTGGCGCAGCACTACCAAATCCTACTTCCCCAGTATCTGTAATCATTTTTATAACTATTTCATCAGAATATGTAAGAAATCTCTTTCCTACTCTATATGATTGCTTAAGAGGAGTAGTAATTGACCCAATTTTTATCTCTTTTATTTTCATAATTTTACCTCACTAAAAATTATATTTTTTATAGTATTTATCTTATTTTTACATAGTTATATTTTAATTATTCATAATATTATATTATACCTCTATATCCACTTTAATTCTACAATATTTATATAAATTGATCATTAATTAATTTATCAAATTTAACCCTAAAAAAAATTTAAGCCTATATCGTATTTTATAAGATATAGGCTTAAAAGCTATTACATTTTTGCTTAGATAAACATTTTATAGAATAAAATATTTATCTAAAGTTATTTCTTCCTTACTTTGCTAATTCATATAATGCATGAGCATATATTTTAGCATTCTTAATTAAATTATCAATTGTAATATATTCATTTTTTTTATGAATAGTATCTGGTTCTCCTGGGAACATTGGTCCAAATGCAACAGTATTAGGCATTTCTTTAGCATAAGTTCCTCCCCCTATAGACACTAATTTAGCTTCTTCTCCAGTTTGCTCAGTGTAAACTTTTTGAAGCGCTTTAATAATTGGGCTATCAGGTGAGAAGTATAACGGAGCTTGATGCTCAAATTTCATTACTTTTATTCCCGTTCCTTCTATTCTATTATTAAATGGATTCATCATATCTTCTAGTTTGTTTGTTACAGGGTATCTTAAATTTAAAGTCATTGTAGCTAAATTTTCATCCATACTTACAACTCCAACATTAAATGATAATTTTCCTGAATTCTCATCTTCAAGACAAACACCAAAAGACTCTCCGTGTGTTTCCATACCTATATTCTTATTTAAAAATTCTATAAATGTTGCCGCATCATTAGAGCCAAGATTCACAGTTCCTAAAAAAGCGAATAATTGCATTATAGCATTGGTTCCAAGCTCGGGTGTACTTCCATGCGCTGCTTCACCTACAGATTTAATTACTACCATATCTTCTTTAACTTCTGCTGACAACTTATAATTCATATGTTTTGCAAAAGTGTCTAATGCTTTAATAATACTTTGTGCGTCTTTAGCTATAATCCCTGCTTCACAAAAATCAGGTACTATATTAGATACTTGGCCGCCTTTTACATATTTTACATGATTGTCACCTATATTCTTATTAGTGAAATCTTTTACAATGTTAAAAATTGTTATACCTTTTTCTCCATTAATTATTGGATAATCTGCATCCGGTGTAAACCCAGCAACTGGTGCTTTTTCCTTTTTTAAGTAATGTTCAAGTTCATTGCTTCCCGTTTCTTCATTAGTTCCAAATAAAACTCTAATTCTTTTAGAAATAGGCAGTTTTGCATCTTTAATTGCTTTTAATCCATAAAGTGTTGCCATTATTGGTCCTTTATCATCTGTAGTTCCACGTCCGTACATTTTTCCATCATGAATTTCTGCAGCATAAGGTGGATAAATCCATCCTTCTCCTTCAGGCACTACATCTAAGTGTCCTAAGGCCAAAACATAATCTTCACCTTGTCCATACTCTGCATATCCAACATAACCATCCAAGTTAACTGTATGAAAGCCTAAATTCTTTGCAGTATTTAAAGCACATTCTAATGTTTTAGCTACACCCTCACCAAAAGGCATTCCTGGTTTTGGTTCACTTTCTATACTCTTAATTCGTATGACTTCCTGAGTAGACTTAACAATATCCTCTTTCATAGCGTCAATTAATTTATTTAATTCCATATTAGTTCCCCTCCATCTTTAGTCTACATTAGTAGCTTTGTGTACATTTATAGTCTTATCTACATTCGTAGCTTTATGTTAAATCAGTTTACATTAAATATAATATATTATTATTTTTCAAAAGTAATCCATCCCTTTCGAGATAAATACCTAAGAAATATAATTAACCTATCAATAGCATTCCGCTCAGTGTCATTAAATTTTTTCACCATGTTCAAAGCTATATCATAAACAGTTTTATTGCCATCACACAGTTGCCAAACCATCGAACCCATTTCATCTAGTTCGATATCACTAAATTTAGATTTTTTTATGAACCGCCTAATAAATCTTTCTATTGGCTTATTATGTTCAAAAATTAATTTCACCTTTTCCTCTTTAACTTCCCAATGCTCAATTTTTCTTAAAGGTTTATAAAGTAAAAAATTCTCTTCTGATCTTTCTTTATTTTTTTTATTGTGCATCATTTCACCTACAAAATAGTTAGGAGCCAAAACGGCCCTTAACTAATATTTTTATATTTAAAATTCTTCGTTATTTTTTAGCATCTTTTACCTTACTGTTCATTATAGGTATTATAGTAGCTATTATTAGAACTACTAATATTATAAATGCCATTCCATTGGAAGCAGCAAACCCGCTTGGACCAGCTCCTTTTAAAACACCTGTTACTTGAAGTATTATCCCTATAAGTCCTATTATAGAACCACCGGCAACAAGTCCAGATGATAAACTTATACCATTAGAAACTTTATGTTCTTTTTCTTCTATAGATTTAGAAGTTTTTTCTACAAATATACGAACTAATGCACCTACTAGTATTATAGAAGTTGTAGCTATTGGTAAATAGAACCCTATAGCAACTGTCATTACAGGAAGTTTTAATAAGAATAAAACAACTCCCATAACAGCACCAACAATGATCATAACCCAAGGTAATTCACCTGAGATTATACCAGCAGTTAATGTTGCCATTAAGTTAGCTTGAGGTAATGCAAATTGAACATTATCACCAGTCATTGCAAGCTTACTTGAAAGTAATAATATAACACCTATAACTACTACAACACCAACTACACCAGATATAGCAAAATATTTATCCATCTCATTTTTGTTACCACCTACTATAAAAGTAACTTTTTGTGACTGAGCGTAACCTCCAGCCATAGCAATAGCTGTAACTATAAATGTACCAAATAAAAGTAATGTTCTGTTGTTTTCAGGGGTTACCCATCCCATTCCAACAAATAATAATGTTACAAGAACTAAAGAAGCTATAGTCATACCAGATACAGGAAGATTTGAAGTTCCTATAGTACCCGTTAAACGACCAGAAACTATAACAAATAATAATGATAAAAATAATGATAAAGTGGCAGCAGTTATAGCCATTAATACATTACCACCTGATATCAAGAAACCGCCTAAGAAACATACTACTATTCCAGCAATTAAAACTATGCTTGCAACAGATGAGCTTCCGCCACCCTTTGAATCCTTAGCTTTAAGAGTTTCTTTTATGGAAGCTATTATAACAGGTATAAGCTTTACAGCACCTATTAACCCACCAGAAAGCATCATACCAGCACCAATGTATTTTACATAACTACCAGCGATATGTTTAACCTGCATAGCGTTTATACCAACACTCGGATCATTCCATACAGTTACACCATCTCGTCCAAGATCTATAAAGTAACCTATTAAAGGCATAATACCGAAGTTAGCCAATATAGAACCCGCAAACATCATAAGTGAAACTTCTAACCCAACTATGAATCCTATACCTAATAGTAGAGGGTTAACTTCAACTTCAAATTTCCACTTATAGAAAGTTTCATTTACATAACTTACAACAGTGTTAGCTAAATTTAAAAATGAACCTGTTACTACAGTTATAAGACCACCAATTCCGAAACCGATTCCCATGAATTTCATTGACTCTCCAGCACCTTCTGAAGCAACAAGTGTTTCAGATATAGCCATTGACTCAGGATACATTAATTTACCATGCTCTTCAATTATTAAATAATTGTAAACAAGAGAAGCTACTCCCATACCGAATAAAACTCCACCTATACCAACAGCAAAGCCTTCTAAGAAAGAAACTTTAGCACCTATTAAAAGAACTGCTGGTAAAACAAATATTATACCACTAGCAACAGATTCTCCACCACTAGACATACCTTGAACTAAGTTTTTACCAAGGATACCTTTTTGTTTAGCAAATGCAGCTATGAATGCAGAACCTATTATAGATCCTGGTATACCAGCGGCAACTGTAAGCCCTGCTTTCATGCCTGAATAGGCAGTTGATGCTGCAAATAAAGCAGCTAAAAAAATACCAATTATTAATACGACAACATTTCCACCAGATTTAGAACCAGTGGAAACGTAAGGAACGTAGTCTTTACCAGCTACTCCCCCATATGCATCTTTTGACAATTTATTATTCATAAGATGTACCTCCTTTTATTTTTATTAAACATAATTATACCTAGAATTATTGATATTGCAGTATTACCTCCTTTAATTATAAATGTTAATTATTTATTAATTAATTTTATAATACCATATGTTTTAAAAATAACTAACTTGAAAATGCCCCATTTTTGACCAAATTTCCATGTTATATTTGATTTTAACAGAATTAGCTACAAAATACGCCATTTTGCATTATTTTACATTCCATTTTAACATTTTTAGATAGTTTTTTAAATTATGCAATTTTGATTGTTATTTTCTTCAAAGTTGTTTTAATGGATATATATTTTGTTTGTTAATTATCAAATAAATACAAATAATTTTTTCCCAATTTTGAGAGTATATAATTAACCAATGTAATTCTTTACTCTAATTATTTTACCATTATATAACTTTAATCTAGATACTTACTTAGACTTTTTGTTGAAGTTTGTTTCAATTACAATAATTAAATTTTCAAAAAATTAAAATAGCAGATATATGAACTTGCATTCGTACTCTGCTATTATATTATTTTAATTTTCCAAATCTGCTAAAAGGGCTGATTACAATTCTTGCTTTTCCCATTATATCTTTTTTAGATATGTATGGATTTTGCCAATATCTAGCATCCAAAGAATTTACTCTATTATCTCCCATAAAAAAGTAACCATCTTCTGGTACTTTAAAAGTTCCTGTTTTACCACCTGGAAATTTAATATAGGACTCATCTGTTTTTTTCTTATTTACATATACTGACCCATCTTCTTTAATTTCTACTTCATCATTTGGTAGTCCAATAAGCCTCTTTATTAAATCTTCATCTAATTCATCAGAATGAAATACTACTATATCACCATGCTTAAGGTTGTTTTTGTTATGAGTTCTTGTTACTAAAATTTTATCATTTAGGTTAATGGTTGGTAGCATCGATCCAGTCGGAACAGACACATTAAAGAAAATAACCTTATTTATGATAAATGCTATTATAATGGCTGCTATTATAGGTAATATCCAATCTTTAAATATCTTTTTTATAATATCCATGATTATCTCCTCTCAATTCAAATACATTAATATTTTATCACAATATTTATAATATATCATTATTAAAAATTCACTATATGTAAACAAATCATAAATTTTTATTATTTTTTACCTGCAAAATTTAAAGCTCTTAGCATTTTAAAATACTAAGAGCTTAAATACTATGATTATAAAATTCTATTACATTAAATGGATTTTACAATTTTATTAACTTGCACTATCCATTGGAACACTTTTTCCATTTTCATCAACTTGCATTATTGTATTAGTATCAATTCCATCAAGGTTATCATCCCATAAATATTTCTTAGTTTCACTAACAATCACCGGACTAAGTAATATCAAAGCAACTAGATTTGGAAGTGCCATTAATCCATTAAATATATCTGCAAGGCCCCAAACTAGAGAAAGTGAGAACACTGAGCCAACATAAACAAATATAACCCAAAGTATTCTATATGGCACAATTGCTTTTTTGCCAAGTAAGTATTCTATTGCCTTTTCTCCATAGTATGACCAACCAAGTATGGTTGAAAATACAAATGTAAGAAGTCCTACTGTTAAAATTATAGGTCCTACAACAGGTATTGCAGAAAATGCAGCTTTAGTAAGTGCAGCACCCTGTAAACCCTCCTGCCAGAAACCTGAATTTACAATAACTATGCCTGTCAATGCACAAACAATAACAGTGTCCCAAAAAGTCCCGGTTGCAGAAACCAAGGCTTGCTTAACTGGGTTTCTTGTTTGTGCTGCAGCTGCAACTATCGGTGCACTACCAAGACCTGATTCATTTGAAAAAAGTCCCCTTGAAATACCAAATCTCATTGCCATCATAACTCCAGCTCCAGCAAATCCACCAGCTGCTGCCTGAGGATTAAAGGCATCCCTAAATATTAATGCTATAGTACTTCCAACGGTTTTATGTCCTATTACAAGAAGTATAAGAAGTCCAATAACATAAAAAATAGCCATGAACGGAACTAAAATATCGCAAACCTTAGCTATTTTCTTTATTCCTCCTAATATAACAATTCCTACTAATGCAGCTATTACAATTCCTGTAATCCAAGTTGGAATTTTAAATGTTTCATATACCATTGATGATACAGAGTTAGCTTGTACCATACATCCAATACCAAAAGCTGCAAGACTTGTAAATAATGCAAATATTATTCCACCGAATTTTGACTTAAGCCCATGTTCTAGAACATACATAGGACCACCTGCCATTGACCCATCCTTAGTTTTAACACGATATTTAACAGATAATAAAGCCTCAGAATACTTTGTAGCTATTCCAAAAATACCTGTTAGCCAAACCCATAGAACTGCACCCGGTCCACCAAGACCAACTGCTGTTGCAACACCAACAATGTTTCCCGTTCCTATAGTTGCTGCTAGCGCTGTTGTTAACGCACTAAATTGGCTTACATCTCCCTCACCATACTCATCTTTGGTTACTGATATCTTTATAGCCTTAAATATGTAGCGTTGGATAAATTTAAGTCTAAAAGTTAAAAATAAATGAGTACCAAATAATAATGCAATAAGTGGTATGCCCCATACCCAACCATCAATTTTGTCAATTATATTAGCAAATGACTCCATTTAATTCCCTCCTTTTTATAACTTTATTCATTTATTATACACTATTTAGACACAATTGAAAACAGAATTTTCCGACAAATTCTCACAAGTTTTTTACTAATATGTAAACTTTTTCATAAATAATCATTCAATCCACATAAAAAAAGATTATATTGTAGCATAAACTATTTTACTGAAAATATCTCACACAATTTTTTTTTGTTGATTTATATAAAAAAAAAGAGAGGACCTTCATAGCATACTATGAGTTCTCACTTAGTTTTCTAATTTCAACCATTATTTTAAGCTAATATAAAAATTAATTTAATAATAGATCATACTCTATTGGCTCGAGAAGATAGAACACAAATTGACTTACTACGTGGACGGCACTAGCTTATTTTTTCACTATTCGAGCACAGCATTCTACGTGAGCTGTCTGTGGAAACATGTCAACAGGCTGAATTTCTAATGTTTTATAGCCAAGTTCATCTAAAATTCCTAGGTCGCGAGCTAAAGTACCAGGATCACAAGAAACGTAAACTATAGTTTTAGGTTGCATACTAGCAATGGCTTCTAAAAGAGTTTTATCACAGCCCTTTCTTGGTGGGTCAACTACTACTACATCAGCTCGTACCCCTTTACTGATTAATTTTGGAATAACCACTTCTGCCTCGCCTACTATAAATTCTGCATTATTTACATTGTTTTCTTTTGCATTTATTTTGGCGTTTTCAATAGCCTGTGGTACTATCTCAACCCCGTATACACTTTTAGCCTTCTGAGATAAAAATAGTGATATAGTTCCTGTACCACAATAGGCATCTAGCACTACTTCTCCACCGCTTAAATTAGCATACTCCAATGCTTTACTATATAATACTTCTGTTTGAATTGAATTAACTTGAAAAAATGATAATGGAGAAACCTCAAATTTAAATTCTCCTATGTAATCAGTTATAGCATCTTTTCCCCATAGTGTTACGCAACGCGCTCCCAGTATTACATTTGTTTTTTCATTATTAATATTTTGTACTATACTGACAAGCCCTTTAATCTTCTTATTAATTATAGCTATAAATTCTTCTTTGTGTGGGAGTTCACTTCCATTAGTAACTAGTACCACCATTACTTCTCCTGTTTTAAAACCTTTTCTAATCATAAGATGTCTAAGTATACCTTGATGGGTAACCTCATTATAACTTTGGATATTATAATCTTTTATCCACTGCCTTGTTAGTTTCACCACAATATCTGCAGCCTTATCTTGAATATGACAAGTTTCATTGTTTATTATGTCATGACTTCTTGCTGCATAAAATCCAATATCTACTTGACCGTTTTTATTAGACACAGGTAATTGAACCTTATTTCTATAATTATAAGGGGTCTCCATTCCTAGTGTAGGGTGTATTATAACATCTTCTAATTTCCCTATTCTATTAATAACCTGTATTACTCTATTAGTTTTAAACTCTAATTGCCCCTTGTAGTCTATATGTTGTAGGTTACAGCCTCCACAATTCTTATATATACTACAAACTGGCTCTATTCTCCTTGGTGATGATTCTATTATCTCTAATAACTTACCAAAGGAAAAGTTTTTAGAAACCTTAACAATTTTCACTTTTATCACTTCGCCTATAATGGCACCAGCTACAAAAACCGTAAAGTTGTCTATTTTACCTACCCCTTCACCCTCATATCCCATATTATCTATAGTCATTACATAATCCATGTTTTTCTCAACAGGAACAATATAATCATCAAATCTTTTCTTACTTTTCATAATCTTTTCTCCTCCATCCTAAAACTAAACCTATATCCATTTTTTCCATACTAAAGGCACCTGAAAAGAAATAACTATCCATACTTGACTAATTATTTCTTTGAAGATGCCTTTTAGAATAATATAAAAAAAAACGCACACTTCACTATAAAAAAAATTTATTATTCTTGGAATGTCTCACACTGTGTTCGTGCACTACTTAGAGCACCTGTTCCGTTTACCATAATATTATCTGCTAAACATAATTTTTTTTCATTATGAATACAATTTTCAGCATCGCATCTAATACTTGGGCTCATCTCTATAGATTCACTATTAAATATCTGCTTGAATTCACCAACTACATTCATATTCAATACATTAACTAAGGAATTTTTTAAACCTTTTTCAGCAAAGGTTTCACATTGTGTTGACTCACTACTATGAGCGTTTGACCCTAAAACATTGATAGTCCTCGCTGAGCATATTCCTGTTATGTTATTAACACAATTTGTTGCACTACAACTTAAAGTTCCATTCATATTTATACCTCCAATGATGTATTTTCAGTTATAGTTTGTATCTTTTGCTCTTATTATACTATATAAAAGAAAGATAAATATAATAATTGTTATATTTTTTAATTTTCCACATTCTATAAAATAACAATCAAACCATCACCGGTAATATTAAAACCACAATAAATGCAAATAAAAAAAAGCACCATATAGATGCTCAAATAGAATCAGTTGCCATTTGATTTATTCATAATTATAGCCATATTTGTTTTTATTATACATAGCTTTATACTTAATGTAAAGTTTTTTATTATTTTAAAAAATTTTTCTATTTATCTGAACAGCTAATTAACAAAAATTACCAGCCTATTAGCTGGTAATTTTTGCTCTTTAAGTTACCTTTTAGTTTTTTATATTAGCTCTTCCACTATAAACAAGACCTCTAGCTGCATCCATAGTTATGAATGAACCAGTTTTAATAATTTCAGCTGCTCCTGTTGCATTGTATATTATTGGAATTTCTCTTTTTGTGCATTCAATAACAACACTTGAACTTAATTCATCTTCTTCTACAATAATTCCAGAAACTCTATCTAATATATCAATATATTCTCTATTTAATGTTTTCATTACTAAGATATCGCCATCTAGCATAGTATCACTAGCTTCTTTTGCAGTCTTTACATAGTAAGCTGTGCCACAAGCTGATGCACTTATATTGCCCTTACCTTTAAGTAATATATCTCCAACTATATGAACTTTCATCATATTAGTACTACCTACAAAATTGGCTGGAATTCCAGCAGCAATAACTACTAAATCTCCCTTTTCTACATATCCTGCTTCTAAAGCAATCTTTACAGAATTATCAACAAGTTCATCTGTAGATTCTACTTTTTCTGCACATACTGCATACACACCCCAGTTTAATGCTAAAGCTCTAGCTACCTTTTCATAAGGAGTAACAGCAATAACTGGACATTCTGGTCTATAAGCTGAAACTTTTCTAGCTGTATTACCACTTTGAGTCGCAGTAATAATAGCGGAAGCATTAAGCTCCATAGCTGTATTGCAAGTAGCTAAACTAATAGCATTTGGTACATTAGGAATATGTGATTTTCCCTTCTTCTTTAAATTCTCTTGATAATTAAGAGCATTTTCAGTAGATTTGGCTATTTTAGCCATTATCATTACTGTCTCTATAGGGTATTTACCATTAGCAGTTTCACCACTAAGCATTATTGCATCTGAACCATCAAATATTGCGTTTGCAACATCTGAAGATTCTGCTCTAGTTGGTCTTGGATTTCTCATCATAGAATCCAACATTTGAGTAGCTGTGATAACTGCCTTTCCAGCAGCATTACATTTCGCAATAATCATTTTTTGAACTATTGGGACTTCTTCAGTAGGAATTTCAACTCCTAGATCTCCTCTTGCTACCATAATACCATCAGAGAACTTAATTATATCATCGATATTATTAACTCCTTCTCTATTTTCAATCTTAGAGAATATTTGTATTTCTGCTCCACCATTTTCGTTAAGTACACGTCTTATATCAAGTACATCTGACGCTTTTCTTATAAATGACGCTGCAACAATATCAACTTCCTGCTCAACTCCGAATTTCAAATCATCAATATCTCTCTCTGTAAGTGCTGGAAGATTTATTGAAACTCCAGGTACGTTGACTCCCTTATGGTTACCTACCATACCAGTGTTAGCTACTGTACATTCGATTCTTTTACCCTTAACTTCTTGTACGATAAGCCCTACTAAGCCATCATCAATAAGTATAGTATCATTAGGTTTAACATCTTCCCATAATTTATTGTATGTAACTGAGCACATAGTTTCATCGCCCATAACTTCCTCACCACAAACAATAGTAAATTTTGCGCCTTCTTTTAATTCAAGCTTACCTGCTGCAAAATCTCCTGTTCTAATTTCTGGTCCCTTAGTATCTAATATTATAGCAATGTGCTTATTAAATTCTCTTCTTAACTGCTTTACTAAGTCCATTCTTCCCTTATGTTCAGCATGGTCTCCGTGAGAAAAGTTATGCCTTGAAGCATCCATTCCCGCATCCATTAATCCTTTTATAGTTTCACTATTATCACTAGCTGGTCCTACTGTACATATAATTTTAGTTTTTTTCATAAACTACTCCCCTTATTTCTAATTATTATGGATTAAATTCATTATTGATAGTCTCATATAAAATTATTTAATTAATTTTAATAAGAAAGAATATTAGATATTTCATAAAGTTCCTCATCGAATCTTCTCGGCATTGCTAGCGCGGTATTGATGTCTTCATCAATAATTTTGCCTTCTCTCATACCAATTACTCTTCCTGATTTACCTTCCATAAGTACTTCTACTGCTGCCACTCCCATTCTAGAAGCTAGCATTCTATCAAAGCCACTTGGACTTCCACCTCTTTGTATATGGCCAAGTATTGTAGCTCTTGACTCTATCCCTGTTATTTCTTCAATTTCCTTGGCAAGCTCATTTGCTCCACCCACGCCTTCAGCAAGTATTATTAAGTTGTGCATTTTTCCTCTTTGCTTACCTTCAAATACAGTTTTGCATAAATCATCTATTTCATACCCCTTTTCAGGAATAATTACTTTTTCAGCGCCGCCACCAATTCCGGCATATAAGGCTATGTCTCCACAATTTCTTCCCATTACCTCAACTACACTAATTCTCTCATGGGAACTTGAAGTATCTCTTATCTTATTAATAGCATCAAGTACTGTATTAAGTGCTGTATCGAACCCTATAGCATATTCAGTATAAGCCAAATCATTATCTATAGTTCCAGGTATACCAACAGTTGCAATACCCATTTCTGATAAATACTGTGCTCCTGCGAAAGAACCATCTCCCCCAATTACCACCAAACCATCAATATTAAATACTCTTAGTACATTAGCTGCTTTTTCTCTTCCCTCTACAGTTCTGAATTCTTCACAACGGGCAGTTCTAAGAATAGTTCCGCCTTTATGAATTATATCAGAAACAGAATGTCTATCCATTTCGAAAAACTCTCCATTCATAAGACCGCTATATCCTCTTTGTACACCCATAACTCTTATGCCTTTATATATAGACATTCTAACTACCGCTCTAAGGGCTGCATTCATTCCTGGAGCGTCTCCTCCACTTGTTAATACCGCAATTGTCTTCATAAACATTCCTCCTCGTAATTCTTTTTGAAGAAAAAACAATTATTGATTGTTTTTTCTTATATTATTATTCCTTACACTATTGGGACAATCTATGTACCATTGGGTCAAACTCAGTCCCACTTTGGCTAAAATGTATTCTATTTTATTGACAGCAATAAATGCATTAATTAAAAAAACTCTTTACTCTAATTTTATACAAAATCAGCGAAATATTCAACGCTTTATATGCATAAATAATAAGTATTTATCAAGTAGCATACCATTATTGCATTGTAAACCTTTCAATGAGTTTATAAGGGAGAAATTTTTTTCTCCCATTATTATTACCATAGATAAATACATTTACCTATGGTAATTTATGATAAATATGGTTTTATTTTTGTTTGTAATACTACTTTCACTTCCAATAACCAAGATCACTATTGCATTTTTATGTTATTTTCACCAAACATGTTTCTTAGAACTTCCATAGTATCAATTTCTTCACTTAACCACAAGCCTTTATCCACAGCATACATTTTTCTTGGCTCTTTAGTACAAAGATATACAGGCGTATTCCCTCTATAAATGGACAAATTCAGTTTTATTTTCTTAAGTGCATCCTTCATCATAGAATCATTGTCTATCAAGATATAAATTTTTTCACTGTTAATTTTTAACAGTGGTTTAATATCTTCACATAATATCTTTGGCTGTTCCTCTTCCCTAATACTTACTCTTCCTTTTATTATTACTATTTCATCCTCTTCTATTATGGATTTGTATTTTTCAAAAGTCTTAGGAAAAACTATTACTTCTACACTTGCATATAAGTCCTCTAAATTAATAAAAGCCATCATTGCATTATTCTTAGTAACTTTCCTTGAAACAGTTGATATTATACCACCAATAATAACTTTATCACCATCTTGAAGTTTAAAACTTTCATTCAATAGCTCATTGCCTTCCTCAAGGCTTTCATCTACAACAATATCAGATATTCTTGTATCCGTCTGTATTTTAAGTGTCTCTTCATACTCATCCAGTGGATGACCAGATAAATATATTCCTGTCATTTCTTTTTCCATAGCTAAAAGATGTTTCTTTTTGAATTCTTTAATATTAGGATACTCTATTTCGAAATTATTATAATCATTTTCAAAATCTAAAAACAAATTTATTTGTCCCGAAATATTTCTCTTCCTATCATTGTTTACACCATCTAATATTTTTTCATAGATTGCCAAAAGTTGTGATCTATGAACTTTAAAATCATCAAAAGCTCCTGCCTTAATAAGACTTTCTACTGCTCTTTTGCTTACACAAGAGGTATCTATCTTATTGCAAAAATCCATAAACCCTGTAAAATCACCCTTTTGTTCTCGGTTTTTTACAATGCTATCTATTACGTTTACCCCTACATTTTTTAAAGCTGTAAGACCAAACCTTATAGTATCTCCTTTTACAGTAAACCCTGCGTAACTTTCATTTATGCTAGGAGGCAACACTCCAATTCCAATTTGTACTGCATATCTAGTATAAAAGGCTATTTTCTCACTTGCACCTTTTACACTGTTGAGCATTGCAGCTATGAATTCTGTGGGATAATAGCACATTAAATATGCTGTTTGGTAACCTACAACCGCATAGGCTGCAGCATGGGATTTATTAAAAGCGTACGACGCGAAATCCATCATTTGATCAAAGATGCGATTTGCCGCCTTTTCTGTAATCCCATTTCTTAAACAACCTTCTACCTCTATGGTTTTATCTTCATGAACTATTCCATGGATGAAGTTATATCTTTCCTCTTCCATAACCTTGTGCTTCTTTTTTGACATAGCACGACGTACAAGATCCGATCTTCCCATGGAATATCCAGCAAGTTTTCTAACAATTTCCATAACTTGTTCTTGATATACCATTACCCCATAGGTAACGCCAAGAATTTCCTCTAATTGTGGTGCTTCATATTCTATTTTATCCATACTGTTTTTATTTTTTATATATCTTGGAATTTCTGCCATTGGGCCTGGTCTATATAAACTTATACCTGCAATAATATCTTCTAGATTATCAGGCTTTAGTTCCTTCATAAAGCTAGTCATTCCTGCAGATTCTAATTGAAAAATTCCTACAGTTTTTCCTTCTCCAATCATCTTGTAGACCTTGTGGTCCTCAATGTCTAAGTCATCTATATCTATAGTCACATTTCTATTATATTTTATAAAATCTACACAATCTCTCATAACTGTAAGTGTTCGAAGTCCTAGGAAATCCATTTTTAAAAGACCAAGTTCCTCTAGGGTTCCCATAGGAAATTGAGTTACTATCATTTCATCATTTTTCTGAAGAGGAACATAACTTACTAATGGTTTAGATGCAATAACCACTCCTGCCGCATGAGTAGAACTATGCCTAGGAAGTCCCTCTAAGGCTTTTGCAATGTCTATTAGTGCTTCAACCCGTATATCATCCTCATATAGTGAATTTAGCTCTGCATTCATCTCAAGAGCTTTATTTATAGTTATACCAATTACTGTTGGAATCATCTTAGCAATTCTATCTACCTCTGCATAAGAATAATTCATAGCCCTTCCCACGTCTCTTATACAAGCCCTTGGAGCCATGGTTCCAAAAGTTATAATTTGTGATACATTGTCCGAGCCATATTTCTCCACTACATAATCAATTACTGCTTGACGTCCCTCATAGCAGAAATCCGAATCTATATCTGGCATTGAAACCCTTTCTGGATTTAGAAAACGCTCAAAAATCAAACTATATTTAATAGGGTCTATCTTAGTTATTCCTAAAGCATAAGCTACTATAGAACCTGCAGCAGATCCACGTCCCGGACCTGTTGGAATATCGTGTTCTACTGCAAACTTTATAAAATCCCATACTATAAGAAAATAATCTATATACCCCATTTGTTTTATTATATTAAGTTCATATTCAAGTCTATCTATATACTCTTTAGCCTCTGCATTAGATTTAGCTATTTCATTTACATATTCTATAGAAAAATCCATTGCCACCACGTCACTAAACACTTTATACAGGGTTACCATACCCTTGTAGCAATGTTCTCTTAAGTAATCGTAAGGATCCTCACCCTCTAGCAACGGAAATTTAGGCAGCTTAGATACATGGAATTCGTAATCAAAGTTACAAGACTCTGCAATTTTTACTGTATTACTCAGTGCATCCTTGGCATAAGAAAAAGTCTTTTCCATTTCTTCCGCAGATTTTAAATAAAACTGGTCTGAGGGGTATCTCATCCTATTCTCATCATCAACAGTTTTAGCTGTTTGAATGCATAAGAGCACATCATGAGCCTTAGAATCTTCTTGTAAAATATAGTGAGTGTCATTACTACAAATTAAAGGAATTCCAGTATCCTCTGAAAGTTTAATTAAAAGCTCATTTACCTTAAGCTGATCTTGCATACCATGATATTGTAATTCTAAGTAAAAACCCTCTTTAAATATATCTCTATATTCTAAAGCTACTTTTTTAGCTTTTTCATAATTACCACGCAAAAGATAGCTTTGAACCTCTCCACCAAGACAAGCACTACTAGCGATTATTCCTTCACTATACTTTTCCAAGAATTCATGATCAACTCTTGGTTTATAATAAAAACCTTTTATGGAAGCTGCAGAAACTATGTGCATTAAATTTTCATAACCCTTTGTGTTTTTAACCAAAAGAACTAAATGATGAGTTTCATTTTCCTTGTCTGCTTCTTTTATATGCATAGATTTAGCCGCTACATATATTTCGCAACCTATAATGGGTTTAATTCCCTGCTTTTTTGCCTCTTTATAAAATTCCACACAACCGTACATAACTCCATGGTCTGTTATTGCAATACTTCTCATACCCAATTCCTTGGTTTTAGAAATAAGCTCACCAATTTTCCCGGAACCATCTAACAAACTGTACTCCGTATGCACATGAAGATGCACAAAACTTCCAAGGTTCTCTTTTTCTTTTATCTCTAGTTCTTCGCCCACATTTCTTCACTTCCCCTTAAACCGCTTTTTATCCACAGCCGACTTATTTAGTCCACAATTTAAATCTCATAATCCACAATTTTAGAAGACTCTAGCATTGGTTTTAGATATTTAAGCACTTCATTTACATGATACTCGTGTACTGCATAGTCCTTAATATCCTCTAAGCAGTCAAACCTAGCAACCAATGATAAATCATAAGAGCGCTCAGTATGTAGCAGGTCCACTCCCACCTCTAACCCTTTAAGTTGTGGTATCTTGCCCTCCATACTAAGTAAAATATTTTTAGCCTCAGTAACTTGATCTTTGTTTTTTAATTTGAAAAATACTATATGTGTAAACATTGCAATACCTCCTATAATTTAAAACTATATTAAAATCAATATACATATTATTTACTAAATACTTTTGCAGAAATCATGGCCTTTGCTACTGGTTCCTTAAGTCTATTATACATACTGACTTCCACCTTAGAAAAACTCCTCCCTTTATCCAGAACTTCTATATATATATCTATATCACTACCCATTTGTACCGGCTTCATAAAATATGACATAATACTATCTACTGTGATATTAATATTATTGTTTTCTCTTAAAGCCATTATTCCCATAGTTGATAGGAGCATATTTAATGAGCTCCAAGAAGCAGTACCAATAGGGTCTAACATTTGAGGAATAATCTGGCCGTTAAAGTGTAGTCCATCCCCGTTTATTTCACAATTAAAATTCTTTAAAATAAGATCTTCTATAGTTTCAGATACTTGAGGCTGCCTTAGTGAAAACTCCATTGCTCTTATAACATGTTCTATAGTTAGAACTCCCACTACCTTCTTCTTATATATCACAGGACAAATCTTTATTCCATCCCAACCCATAATATGAGCAGCATAAGCCACTGTTGTTTTAGGTGTTACGCTTATAGGCTTCTTATTCATAATTTTATGTATTTGTTCATTTTCATCATCATGTCCTTGTAAATCTCTTAAAGTAACTATCCCAATAAGTTTCATATTCTCATCTAGCACCGGATATCTCTCATGATTAGTTTCTGCCATTAGTTTTTTCCAAGTAGCAACAGTGTCAGTACCCATAAGACACGTAGTATTAACATCCATTACATCTTCAACTAAAATAATTTCTTTTTTAACTATACTTTCATAAATAGCTTTATTAATCATACTTGCTACTGTAAATGTATCATATGACGAAGATAATACAGGAATACCTTTTTCATTTGCCAAGGCCTTTATTTTTTCACTACAATCGAAGCCTCCAGTAATTAAAACCGCAGCTTCATTTTCAAGGGCAAGCTCCTGCGCCTCTTCCCTATTTCCAACAATAAGCAAATAACCTGGTTTTATATATTTAGGTATTGTTTCAAACGCCATGGCTCCTATTATAAATTTATTTAAACTTCTATTTATACCTTCTTTTCCACCTAAAATTGTTGCATCAAGGATGTTAATAACTTCAGCATAAGTTAAGGTTTCAAGATTTTTTTTATTTACCTTATCTACCCTTACAGTTCCAACCCTAGGCACCGTCTTAACAATGCCCATGTCTTCAGCTTCTTTTATAGCCCTGTAAGCCGTACCATCGCTAAGTCCTAATTCTGCACTAACTCCCCTTACTGATATTTTAGCTCCTATCTCTAGGGAAAGAATAAAATTAATAATCTCTTCATGCTTTGACATTATATTTTTACCTTCCTTCTTTCCTTAATTCTTCAGCAATTTTTTCTATGGGCACACTTTCATGCAAAATGCGCTGCACCGCTTCGCAGATGGGCATCGACACACCCATCTTCTTCGCGAGGCGCGCAACGGAATCAGCGGAATACACGCCCTCTGGCACGGTTTTACGGCCCGCCAAATGCTCTTTCAGAGTTTGCCCCTGCCCCAGCGCCATGCCGAGCGCCATGTTGCGGGATTTCGGGCTACCGCAGGTGAGAATAACATCACCCAGCCCGCACAGACCCATGATGGTTTCCGAACGCCCGCCTTTTGCAATGCACAGGCGGTGGATTTCAGCAAGGCCACCCGTGATGATCGCGGCTTGTGCGTTCTGCCCGAGCCTACGACCCGCTGCAATGCCGCATGCAATCGCCAGAACGTTTTTGACCGCGCCGCTAATCTGCGCGCCCACAATATCGTTAGTCGCATAAATT
>Ga0105047_10000759_pt1 | contig 56189 bp, 45 predicted proteins | sample MAT04_FD_78384 | JGI IMG/M metagenome (GOLD analysis project Ga0105047, IMG submission 78384) | Freshwater microbial communities from Lake Fryxell liftoff mats and glacier meltwater in Antarctica - MAT-04 (megahit assembly) | ecosystem: Environmental > Aquatic > Freshwater > Ice > Liftoff... | reverse complement strand
GGGTATTCAATTTTCAGCCCGGGAGCCCAGTTTTACTATAACGGAGAGTTTGTACCATCTTTTGGGCCAACCACCAATGCTAACCCGGATTTAAAGTGGGAGACAAAATCTGAAATAAACTTTGGTATTGATTATTCCATGTTTAATTCAAGATTAAGAGGTAGTCTTGATGTTTTTCAGAGAACGACATCAGACCTAATTCTTTTCACAAGAGTACCTGTACCACCAAATTTAGCGCCTAATACGTGGAAGAACAGTGCTAGTTTCACTACTTCAGGTGTTGAATTGTCTGTTAATTATGATCTAATTAAAAAGGCAGACTTCAGCTATTCTCCAACTTTAATATTTACATCATACAGAACCAATCTGGATAAATATTTGGAGAATACTCCACAGGCATTTATTACAAACCTGGGAGCACCAGGTCAGAATATTGTAGATGCTGGAGTAGGGCTACATTTATTGCAGGAAGGATCACCAATTGGTCAGATCGTGGCACCTGTATGGAATGGAACGCTTGATAATGGAAAACCAACATTCGTAGATCAAAATGGGGATAATAAAATTGACGCCAATGACTGGATAGTTGTTGGTAATGGTCTTCCTGATTTTGAAATGTCATTAAACAATGCTTTTACTTTTGGTAAATTTGATGCGAATATATTTCTCAGAGGCGCATTTGGTCATAGTATGGTTCATGAAAACAGAGCCTTTTATGAAATTCAACCAGCTGTCTTAGCTGCGAATGTGATCCATACCAAATATTTTGATCCAAAAGTTTCTACAGCTTCATACAACAGTACACATGTAGAGAAAGCTGATTTTGTACGTTTAGACAATGCTTCCATAGGCTATAATTTAGACACAAAAGGAAGTAAGTATTTTAATAAAGCAAGATTTTTTATTGCTGGTCAAAACTTATTTACTATCACTGGATATACAGGAATAGATCCTGATATAAGATTGTCTGATACTGGTTCACAGGACAATGGTGCAAGACTGGCTGCTATAGGAAATCCTTTGGCTCCAGGTGTAGACAGAAGAAGTACATATTATTTAGCCCGTACTTTAACTTTTGGTGTTAATTTAGGTTTTTAATTAAAGTTTAAATAATTATAAAATGAAGAATATAATATTTTTATTCATAATGGGTCTAGGCCTTCTGAGCATCTCATCCTGTTCAGATTTGGAGCCTGAATTCAAAGATATAGTTACTGCCGATAACTATTTTGAAAATGACGCGGCATTTATATCAGCATTGGGCGCAGCATACACTAATCTATATGGAGTGGCCAACCACGGTACTTTATTTTCACTTCAAGAAGTATCTTCTGATGAAGCATGTATACCACACAAAGGACCAGACTGGGAAGATGGAGGTCAATGGTTACGTACCCACAGACATCAGTTTTTCAAAGGAGAAGGTGTATTTGGCAATGTATGGAATTTTGCTTTTGGAGGCATAAACACCTGTAATCGTCTTCTTGCAACATTTGCGAAAGTAGATAATCCCAATTCGGCTGCATTTATTGCAGAGTTGAGAGTTTTGAGAGCTTATTACTATCTTCAGTTATTGGATGTTTTCGGTAATGTACCATTAATCACAACATTTGATGTACCTGCTGACTTCAAACCTGCAACTGAAAACAGAGCAAAGGTGTATGATTTCATAGAAACTGAACTTAAAACACAAGGTGCTTTGTTAAGTAAAGATGTTAATAGTTCAACGTATGCCAGAATGAACTATTATGTAGCTCAGGCAATGCTTTCTCAATTATATCTTAATGCTGAACAATACAAAGGTGCAGCAGAATTAGATAAAGCTATAGCAGCTTGTGATGAGATCATCAATTCAGGAAAATATTCCCTTGAATCAAGTTATTTTGCAAATTTTGCAGTAAATAACGGAGGTTCCAAAGAAAATATGTTTGTTATTCCTTATGATAAAGTAAACGCAAGAGGTTTTAACCTTCCGATGATGACTTTACATTATGAGTCACAAGCTACATTTAATTTTACAGCTCAACCTTGGAATGGGTACACTTCTCTGGCTGATTTCTATAATTCATTTGAAAACAATGATATCAGAAAAACAGGTGGTGGAAGAGGTTATGGCGTATTTTTGGCAGGACCACAATTTGACAGAAATGGCAAGAGATTGAAGGATGCTGCAGATTCATGGTATCCTACCGGAGATACAGACGGAAGAGATATTAATTACAATCCTGTGGTCAATGAATTGGCCCCAAGTGCAGGTAGGGATGCTGGCGCAAGATTGTCAAAGTATGAGTATGAAGTAGGAGGTACTCCAGAAATGAGTAACGACTTTGTATTATTCAGATATGGAGAAATATTGTTGAATAAAGCGGAAGCAATGTGGAGAAAAAGTGCTGGAAGTGCTCCTGCCCTTGAGTTGGTTAATATGTTCAGAACGAGAGCTGGTGTTGCACCATTTGCATCTTTGACCGCTGACAATTTACTTGCCGAAAGAGGAAGGGAATTTTGTTTTGAAATGAAAAGACGGACAGACTTAATCAGATTTGGAAAATATGATGACGCTTGGTGGGAGAAACCTGTTTCTGAAGCTTATAAAATATTAATGCCTATTCCAGAAGCTCAAATTGTACTTAATCCTAATCTTAAGCAGAATCCTGGGTATTAATAATTTTAATGTATAACCATTTGATTTGATGGTTTTTTAAAACAAGCCATCCGATTTTAATTCTAAATAATAAAAAAGCCGCAAACCTTTTTGGTTTGCGGCTTTTTTTATCACCTGAAAGTAAAGAATTTAACTTTACTTCACAAATTCAAGACTTCTACTTATAAACGCAGAAAGTTCTTCTCCTTTCAACATATTCTGATTCAAAAGAGCAAGGTCATGTAAGTACCCCGCAAAATCTGCTTTCTTTTCTTCACTCTTCATCTTTACCAATTTTTCTGCTATTAATGGGTGATTGGTGTTGATCACTACATTATGACTGTCTGGAAACATATTCATATCCATCCCTTGCATGGCTTGCATTTCTTTCATCCGACGCATAAATTCAGGTTTGGTGATCATTACCGGATGATCCGTAGGGGACATTGCTTTCAGCTCTATATGACCCATGCCAATGTTTTTTACTGATTTGGTGAAAATATCCTTCACTTTATCCTGTTCTGCCTGACTTAAAACAGATTCCTTGGTTTCATCTTTTTGTACCAAATGATCAGGTGTGTCAGAGTCCACTCTTACAAATGTTACTTCATTTCCCTTATATTCAACGTGCTGCATGAAATGATTGTCAATAATGGTATCCATTTCCAACACGTCATAACCATAATCTTTAGCTGCTTTTATATAACTGTGTTGCGCTTTGGCATCATTTGCATACAGGTAGATAAGTTTATTGTGTTTGTCAGTCTGATTGACTTTAACTTTCTCTTTGTATTCGTCAAGCGTGAAATGTTCGTTTTCCAAATTCCTGAGAAGGACAAAGGACATGGCTTTCTCATTAAATTTTTCATCTGATATCATGCCATACTTCACAAAAGTGCTGATTTCTTTCCATTTTTCTTCATATCCTTTTCTGTCTGTATTGAATAAAGCCTGCAGCTTTTCAGCTACTTTTTTTGAAATATAGGTATTGATTTTTTTGACATTAGCGTCAGACTGCAGATAGCTTCTTGATACATTTAGTGGGATATCCGGAGAGTCGATCACACCATGGAGCAACATAAGGAACTCGGGTACAATTTCCTTTACATCATCAGTGATAAATACCTGATTGCTGTATAGCTGAATCTTATTTTTCTGCACTTCAAAACTACTACTAAGTTTCGGGAAGTAAAGAATTCCCGTCAGATTGAATGGATAATCAATATTCAGATGTATCCAGAACAAAGGAGGCTGACTGAAAGGATGTAATTCATTGTAGAAATTTTTATAATCCTCATCTGTCAGATCTGCCGGTTTCAATTTCCAGATGGGTCTTGGGTTATTTACGATGTCATCTACTTCCGTTTTGATTTCCTGTTTGTCATCTCCCTCACCTTCGTAAGTGGTTTCTGTTTTTGTTCCAAACTTGATCTCTACCGGAAGGAATTTACAATATTTATTCAGCAATTCTCTGACTCTGCTTTCAGTAAGGTACTCACTGTTATCTTCATTGATGTGGAGAATGACTTCAGTACCACGTTCTGTTTTATCGTGGGGCTCAAGGATATATTCAGGATTACCATCACAAGTCCATTTTACAGCAGGGGCATCTGTTTGAAAAGATTTAGTTATGACTTCCACCTTATCAGCTACCATAAATGCAGAATAAAAACCCAGACCGAAATGACCTATGATAGTAGCGTCATCTTTATACTTGGATAAAAACTCCTCGGCAGATGAAAAAGCAACCTGATTGAGGTACCTGTTGACTTCGTCTTCACTCATACCTATTCCTTTATCTAAAATATGGAGTGTTTTGGCGTCTTTATCTATTTTTATTTCAATTTTAGTATCGCCCAATTCTCCTTTTACTTCACCTTTAAGGGCCAGTGTTTTAATTTTAGTGGTAGCGTCCACTGCATTGGAGACTAATTCGCGTAGGAATATTTCGTGATCCGAATACAGGAATTTTTTGATAATGGGAAAAATATTTTCCGCCTGAACAGATATATTACCTTTTGACATAATTTTAAAATTTTTGATTCATTCCTTTAATTACAAAGTCTATGCCATGTACATTTTAATGACAATTTGACAGATAGTCTTGCAGAATAACTGTAATAATAACCGAATAATAGTTTGGCTGCTGAATTGGTTTAAATAATTCTTATGCTACTGTACTGCATCTATATAAACTATACCATCCCACGTGAGAAATTTAACAATTTCAAAAAAAAATATTTGGATGCTATTTGCTTATATTCGCACTATAATCTCTAATGAATGAAATCATATTTTTTTTTCATCACAATGCTCTTTTTAGTCGCTTGTTCGACTGTAAAACACATTGGCCTGTCATCAAAAACATACAGCACTAAGTCAGGTTGGAAATTGCCTTACAACATATATTATCCTAAAACCTATCAGCAAGGAAATATTCCTGTTTTATTATGGCTGCATGGTGCCGGCGAAAGAGGAGATGATAATGTAAGTCAGCTGATCCATATCGTACCATATCTGGCTTCAGATATAGTTCAGACTAGATTTCCATGTATCATCATTGCGCCTCAATGCCCCAAAGAAGATTATTGGGCACCCGTAAAACGATTTGAGTGGCGTATCATCAATGACGGTAAAATCACTCCAGCTATGGTGGGTGTCATTGAGTTATTGGATCATATACTGAAGGACGCCAAAATTGATGAATCAAGAGTATATATTGGCGGATTATCAATGGGTGGATTTGGCACATTAGATCTGCTCCATAGAAGACCAGAATTATTTTCTGCTGCTATGCCTATGTGTGGAGGAGCTGACCTCGGTAAAGCTGACAAATTTAAAAATATACCATTATGGATTTTCCATGGTGCGAAAGATACAGTGGTCCCTGCTGAACTTTCCAGAGAGCTCATAAAAGTATTAAATGAAATGGGAAGCTATCCGAAATATACTGAGTACCCGGAAGGAGGGCATGATATCTGGAATGACGCTATAAGAGAGCCTGATTTACTGCGTTGGTTGTTTAACCAAAAGAAGGTAAATAAATAAAACCCTATTTTAATAAGAACATCTTTACAGGCCGGTTATTTGATCCAATGAAAATTTTATCCCCTGCTTTTTTAATACTGGAAACCTGATCTATAGTCAAGGGGAAATAATTTTTGTGTTCAGTCCATCCAAGTGTCTTTTCATATCTAAATACTGAGGTCAACAAAGCATCCTGTCTCCCAATATTGGGGTCAATATCCCAAAAATTTCCACCAAAAGCATAGGTTTTTGAATCAAGTTTTTCAATGGTTTTTATAGATGACAATTGTAAGGCTTGCGGCAAACTTGTTCTTTGCCATAATTTTGATATTTTATCGAAGAAAAATACAGATGATTCAGTGACTTTACATGTTTTTTTTGTACTTATTTTTATTTCAGTAGATGTAAATATTTCATTTAAGGTTTTGCCTGCCAGGTCTTTATTTTTTAGAAATAACTTCTTTTTTCCCGGTAGCTGACCAACAAACATATCTCTGTTAGGGAAGATATACCTTTTATCATTTTTTATATATGTAAGCAAAGATTCTGTCTGTCCGTTATTATCAAAATCATTAATGTACAGCATAAGTGGTTGGGCTGGATTACACTTTAAGCTATGGTTATTTCCAAAATTGCCAGCGATAATTTCCGGAAAACCATCAGCATTTAAATCATCTACAGCAATTGTAAACCACAATCCTTCACTATCGGGAATAATTTCCTTTCTAAGCGTCCCTTTTTCATTATAAAAAATAGTGATAGGCATCCAATGGCCACAAACGATCAAATCATCATAACCATTTCCATCAATATCTGCCCACTTTGCATCAAAAACCATCTCATCGAGTTCTATTAATTTTTGAGAAAAGGATTTGTTGTTATTATTTTGGAGAAGGTATGAAAATTCTGATAATCCATAACTACCCGGAGCAGACATTGTACCTGCAAATATATCGATATCTCCATCTCTATCATAATCACAAGGAGCTGCCACAGAAGTATTTAAAGGAATTTTAGGCAACATCTTGTCATCAGCTAAGAATTTTCTCTCCGGATGTTGAATGTATAAAAGATCTGAAAGCAATACTCCACCGTTTTTAACTTCATTGCCACCAAGACACATATATAAATCATCCAATCCATCACCATTGGCATCAAAAAAGGTTGCATTGGTTTCATCTACAGCAGCTTTGGATAGTCCTTTATCTACTTCAAATAATTTATTGCCTGATTTTGCATCAAATAATATACCATTGGAGTTTTTTGAATTGGTCATGTATGCAATTCCGTTTTTTGAAATAGTTATCTTTGGACCTATGGCAGAAAGTAAAAAAGGAATCCATGACTCTTTTACCTGATCATTATAATCATTTTCGGTGTGAATAATGCCCGGTAATTCAGAAAATGAATGATTAAATACTAAAGCATTATCAAATACATTCCTTTTTAGACCGGGCTCTTTTGTAATAAAATGTGTTTTGCCTGTGGTAAGTCCTTTTAAAGTTTGAATTTCCCCTTCCGGCCATAAAATTTTTATAGAATCTATATTTGGAAGCAATGTTGAAAATATTATCTCTCTGCTTCCTGATGATTGAAAGCCCTGATTGGCTTTTACAATAAAATATTGAATTCGTATTCCATCAAATACAGTAATTCTGGCACCTATCGCTTCTGTATTTTTTGTAGTATTTTTTAAAATCAGAGTAATATTTTTTTCAAAATTTGTGGTGTTTTCAAGCAAAGTGACTGGAGCATTAAAATTATTTATCACCAGATCTATATCACCGTCATTGTCCAGATCAGCAGCAGCAGCTCCATTTGATAATGTTGGGGTTTCAGCCATCCAATCCACCTTTGCAAATTGCATACCTCCATTGTTTCTAAAGAAATGGTTGGGTCGTTTGCCTTCGGGCATAGTTTGAATAAGAACGGTATCCGGTTTACCTATACTGCCTGATTCATTGGATATAAAATGGACAAAATCTAGGTCATTTGGTCTGCGTTTTATCCCGTTTGTAACAAAAATATCTTTATTTCCATCCAAGTCAAAATCTGCGATAACAGGGGACCAGCTCCAGTCTGTTGCATCCAGATTCAGCAACCCAGAAATTTCGCTAAAAACAGGTGTATGGTCACTATTAATTCCCCGATTCCATTGAAATCCATTTTTTGGTTGCTGGTGGTGATATCCATACGAACGTTTGAAGTTGTAAATCTGAAGATTTTCCCATCCGCCTGAGTTTTTATAGATCAATTCATCATCAGGTTTCATATCTACAGAAAATATATCGATAAGTCCGTCGTTATCCATATCATCACAATCGACGCCCATACTAAAGTTACTTGTGTGACCGAAACTCTCTTTGCAAACTTCTTTGAATGTCTTATTTTTTTGATTCAGATAAAGATAATCATTTTCGTGAAAGTCATTGCAAACGTATAAATCCTGCCAGCCATCATTATTAAAATCTGCCACAGTAATACCCAAACCATATCCTATGGATGAGTGATAAATGCCGGATGATGCAGTTATATTATAGAAGATTCCGTTTCTATTCTCGTAAAGTACATCACCGGCAAGAGTGTCTGAAGTATTCCTGATATCAGATGGCTTAAAATGTGAAGCATCTTTGACAGAATGATTAAGCAAATATGCATCCAGATCGCCATCCTGATCTATATCAAAAAAAGTACATTGTGTGGAAAAACCTGAAAAATGGAGTCCTAGTTCTTGACTTTTTTCTTGAAATTTACCTTTTTTATCATTGATATATACCCGATTATAGTCATCCTGATAAATTTTATATTGACCAAGTCTACAAACATAAATATCTTTCCATCCGTCACCGTCTATATCCACTATATTAACGCCGGTAGACCATCCTGCCGAGTGGTTGATTCCTGATTTGGACGTTATATCTTTAAATTTTAATTTTCCCAGATTAAGAAATAATTTATCCTGACCTTGATTTGATGTTAGAAAAATATCATCCAGTCCATCGTTGTTAATGTCACCGATGGCTACACCACCGCCGTTGTAGTAATATAGATATTCCAAAATATTGAAGTCTTCATTTTCAATTACTGTGTTTGTAAAATCAAGACCGCTTAAGTTATTTTCAATGGAATTAAATAGAAAATTATTATTTTCTACCGAATGGTTGCAACCACCAAAATGTAAAAGAAGGACCAATAAAAAATAATTAGAATACTCAATCGTAATTTTATAAAGATAATTATTTTTCATTCTTATTTATACTTATTGCATAACCTTCACATTTCGCAAAAACAAATTCCCGGTTTGATTCACTGGTGACATCTCTTTTTTTAATGACATTTGCTTCAAAATATTTCTCCCAATCCGCATGTTTGCTGCTGGCAAGATACCAGGTACCTTTAACAATATACATTTCCCACCACACCCCTATAAATTTTTGTGGTACTATCCAATCGGTACTTTTTATTGTGTTAGGTTTGTTTAAGTTTAAATCAACTTGTGGTTTATGAAGCGTAAACCCAAGCCGAGAAGGTTGTATAACGGGTTGTTTTTTATACATTGCGGCATAAGAAAATCCTCCTTCGGGTTCAGTTTTTAATTTCCGTTCGATATCACGATTTGGAGAGCTAATGCCTGAATTAAACTGCCCATATACAATATAAGCGTAAAAATGTAAAACAATCATTACCAGCGAAACTCTCATTGTATAAAATTTTGATACAGTATATGGTATTATTTAACAGGATAATCAAATATCAAAACATCATCATTATTTCTGACGGCTATTATCTTTTGCTTATTGTTAATTTTAATAGGTAATATTTGTCTAATTTCACCTTCACATTCAAATCCGGATGTTTTGCCGGGCATAGCTTTGAAATGGCCTTTTCCATCACCCAACATTACCAGCCCATTACTAGCATCATATCTACCAATCTCAGGTTTTACTGCATATAAATTTCCGCCAGCTAGCAAGTCTTTGTATCCATCATGATTAACATCCAAAACAAGAATATCATATATTGGAGTGAATTGTGCTTCTATGGGTAATGGAATCATTTCAAAACCACTGCCTTTATTCATAAGAACATAAGATTTCATTTCATAGGCATAAAGAGTTAGCATATTTTTTCGTTCTTCTTCAGTGATTAAATCAAGTATAGTTTGATCCTGATAGGCACTGTATTTTAAATATTTTTTCTTCAGATAAGGCAGTTGTTTAACTAGATCATGTTTTAATGCTACAGGATAGGATTTTTCACCTTCATAGATGCAAATGATTTGTTCTACACTGCCATTCCGATCAAAATCATTGACATACATGCATACCGGATGATTAGTATCTCCTTTAAAGCGACTGTTTAAACCGTGATTTGCAAGAATGAGATCAGGCTTTTTATCATTGTTGATATCATCTGCTTTGACTCGGTTATACCAACCATGACTTTTATCCAAACCGTATTCTTTGGTGGAATTAACCAATTTTTTTGCCTTGTTTATAAAAATACTTACCGGCATATATTCTCCTACAATCACTAAATCCATAGCATTATCCTGATTTATATCTACCCATACCGCGTCAGTGATCATTCCGATATTTTGCAAAGATGGAGCCATTTCAGCGGTAATGTCCGTAAATTTTCCTGCATCATTCCTCAATATCTTGCCTGAACAGGGCACGCCATAATTAAACATTTTTATATGCTCTCCTATAAATAAATCCAAGTCACCGTCACCATCTATATCACCACTGCTTATGGCCATATTACTGCTATAATCTGAATAGTAACTTTTGTCTTTGATAAAACCCCCTTTACCATTATTTAAATACAATCTGTCTTTAAGATCAGTAGATTCAGCAGCATATTCATTGCCCCCACTGACGACATACAAATCTATATAGCCGTCCCCGTTGGCATCAAACGCCATTGATCTCACATCTTCACTACCTTTATCTTCAATAAATACTTTATTATTTGATTTATTGAACGAACCTGAAGCGGTCTGGAAATACAATTCCCCGGCCTGATCTTTTGCGCCACCCAAAAAAATATCATCCAGTTTATCGCCATTAAAATCTGCCACGCTTGCAGATGGCCCCGATGTGGACAACATATGGTAAATTAGCCGATCCCGATCAAAATCTACATATTGATTTTCTATATGTCTGTAAGTGATTCCATTATTTTTTTTATCCGGAGTCAATAGTCTATCTTCTTTTTTATGAAACCTTTGATAATCAAATTTTCCTTGGTGACTTTCCTGATTTACAAAGTGTAATTTATTGACTGATGGATGGACAAGGACCGATTTGGTGTCATCGGGCCATGCCACTACAATGGAATCCAATGCTGCCAATGATCCCAATCCCAGATGTACTACGTAATCCATGGAGGATTGAAATCCTTTCATTGGCATAAACTCTGAATAAAATGTTTTTTCGTCTTTATATGCAATTACTTTGGATCCGATGGCAAAGGTATTTTTATTTTTCCCTTTTAGTTTTAGCTGTACGTATGAATGTTTATTATCGGTTTTATTATTTAGTTGGTTTTGATAGACAAATGCAGGCATATTGACATTATTGACCACCAGATCCAGATCTCCATCATTATCCAGATCTCCATAAGCCGCTCCGTTTGAATGGCTCAATTTATCCAGACCAAATTCTTTAGCTTTATTTTCAAAAGAATACCCATCCTTATTTTTAAAAAAGTAGTTTGAAATTTTTTCTGACGGAATGGCATCTATTAATTTTTTATAGTCAACTTTATTTCCCTGAATAATCGATTTCATAGCCTCTTCACTTCCGATAAAATTCAGGAAATCCTGGTCTGTCAAATCCTGATAAATACCATTGGACACAAAAATGTCTTTCAAACCATCATTATCGAAATCATTGATAACAGCTCCCCAACTCCAATCTGTAGCATGAACCCCTGAAAACCGGCCAATCTCCTGAAATCCTTCGCCAGTCTGATTTAGATGCAGCATATTTCTTGTAAACTGGTGATAATAATCATTTTCCAGATTATATTGGTATCTATCGTAATCTTCAAATGTAGTTTTGGTTTTAAGCCTTCTATCCAGCCCGGGCAACATCTCAGTAACAAATATATCAGAAAAACAATCATTATTGATGTCTGCCATATCTGCTCCCATCGAGGCCACTGAAATACTACGCATCTGTTTGGTAAGGTCTTCGGTAAAGGTACCATCTCCATTGTTCATATAAATGTAATCCCGTTCAAAAAAGTCATTGGACACATATATATCAGGCCAGCCATCCATATTAATATCGCCCACAGTAACTCCCAGCCCAAATCCAATCACTGAACCATAAATACCTGTTGCCACACTTACGTCTGTAAATTTATCTCCATCATTGCGAAATAGTTTATCTCCTCCTTCTTTATCACGAATATTTCTAACGTTGTTTTTTAAATTAAACGAACCAATGGCCTGATAGGAGTTATTCAGCAAATACATGTCGAGATCACCGTCCTTATCATAATCAAAAAATACAGAATGGGTGGAATAACCTCTGTCAGCTAGGCCATATGCCTCTGCCTGATCAGTAAATGTACCGTCACCTTTATTTATGAATAGTTCATTTTGTTTTTTAAGTCCATCTTTATCTCCGGAGTTACATACATATATATCCAAAAATCTATCACCATTAACATCTGCCATAGTGACACCTGTAGACCAGGTCATCATCCCAGCCACTCCTGCCTTATCAGTAATGTCTTCAAAAGTAAAATTGCCTTTATTCAGATATAGTTTATTGGGTCCCATATTGGCACTGAAATATATATCAGGAAGGCTGTCATTATTAATATCACCTATGGCAACTCCACCGCCATTGTAAAAATTTCTATAGGTATAAATATTAAAATCTTTATCGAATGTGAGATTATTTGAAAAATTGATGCCTGTCTCTTCAGCTGTTTTTTCGGAAAAAAGGGTGGTGTTTGTTTCTGACCATTCTTTTGAATTGTTTTTACAAGAAATCAAACATGTTGCCAATCCCAATAAAAGCAAAATTTTATTTTTGAGCATTTTCCTCCTGTTTATCGTTTGCAGAGTATTTAACATTTTCAATAAGAACATCTACAAACTGTTCGTCTCTGATTTTTATAGTTATGATACGTGGACTGTCAATCTTAAAGTACCCCACTCTGCCAGATTCCAATTTTTTATCCTTGAATCCGGGACCATACCATTTTTCCAAAAGCGATTTTACTTCAAGGATAAGACTGTCAGACTGTAACTCTCTGTTCCAGGGTGCCCAAGCTTTATAATTAAAATAAATGGGCATAGCAAAGATTTTATCATTATGAAAATTTGGGTAAAAATTCATGTCCACCGGCAATTTGAAATTTTCATTATCTATGTATAAGACCGAAGTATTTTGTGTTCCCTGTATTGTTTTGCCTTCTTTATTCAGTTCCATACATCTGTCATAAAAAGCCTGTTTTTCCATACCAAAACCAATCCCAAAAAAAAGTGAATCGAGCTTGGTATCATACTTTTTCCAAGGTATTATTTGATTTTTATATGCTATAAATGATAATATTGCCAATGTTATCAGAGATGCAATTAGTATAACTTTTTTTGTATTCATTGTATTTTTATTGTTTAACATTATTGATCTTATATAATTTAACCCGGTCACTGTTTTTTGAAATAAGAATACATTGTTCTTTGCCGAGTTTCAGGCTCTTTATATCTCTGATTTCTCCGGATTCACAGATTCCTGAATTTGTATTTTGGATATATTGAAAATTAAGATTTCCCAAGTTGATAAAAACCATTCCATAGGATCCTGCATCAATCCCCATTTCAGGTCTGGCATTCATCTGATTTCCACCCAAAATGATATCTTTTTTCCCATCCCCATTGATATCTGTAATCATTGAAGCTCTTTGATCTGTCCACTGTGCTTTTTCAGGTAGTGGCACAAAGGTAAACATTCCTTTATCGTTTCTGAAAATACCAGTTCGAAATTCATTTACTTTATAGACTACAGAATTTTTTAAAACACCTTGATCAAACATTCTATCCAAATCGGCTGATGCAAATTCATGATACTTCAATAGTCTTTTTTTTAACCCGGGAAGCTGTTTAACCAGATCATCGCGCATGACCCATGGAAATGTACCACTACTATCTGTATAGCAACTTATTTGTTCTATCTGTCCGTTACCATCAAAATCATTGACATGCATCTCAAAACTACCGTAATCGGATGCAAGACGGTTGTTGAGTCCCTTGTTACAAACAATGATGTCTAGATCCCCATCATTATCAATATCTTCCGCTTTCATAGATGACCAGAAGCCCCTGATATTCAGAAGCCCCGTAGTAGATGTAATATTTTGTAACCCTTCTTTTTTTACTTTGAATACGTCCACATTGCCCATATCTTTCATTATGATCAATTCGACATTACCATCCTTATCTATATCCGAACTGATGGCATCTGCTATCATACCATATTGCCTGAAAGGAGTACTCATTGATGGCGATAAAGTATATTTACCATTGTCATTTTCATATACAAAAGATGTAGCAGGTATGCCATAATTAAACGGTTCCATCCTTCCTCCTGCAAAAATATCTTTGTCACCATCTGCATCCAGATCTATCCATACGACGGATGATGTAGAATTATATTGGCCTTTAAATATTTCAGGATTTTCAAAAAAACCATTTTTGGACCCCAAATACAGTCTGTCCTTTAAACCGGTAGAAGTATTAGGCAATTCAGAACCACCACCACAAACAAAAATATCCTGAAAACCATCGTCGTCAAAGTCCTCAATCAGGATTCTGTTATCTTCCATGATAGCATTTTGTTTTAATGCTGAAAATTCTTTTTTGACAAAGGATCCATTTTTCTGTTGATAAGCTATTTGGGTTGAATATCCACTGGAACCACCTAAAACGATATCTTCCAATCCATCCTTATTCAAATCTTTGACAGCAAGATGCGGACCTTCATTTGACAACATATAAAACAATAATCTATCCCGATCGAAATCTGAAAATTCATTCTCTACATGCAAAAGATCCAACTTATTATTGACTTCTGTAAATAATGTAACTGAAGGAATTACAGTTTTAAGCGGTTTTATTTTATCTATTTTTGAATAGTCAAAAGTAATAAAAGAATTAAGCTCAATCGGATCATTTACAAGAGATTTTGATCCGTCCGGCCAAAAGATAATGATCGAATCAAGATGATTTATCTTACCTAGCCCAATGTGAATTCTGGGATCAACACAAGATTCAAATCCTCTCATAGGATTAAGTTCCTGCATTATTTTTTCTTTGCCTGAGTAGCATATTATTTTTGTTCCAAGGGACTGAATATTATAAGCGTTACCTCTAAATGAAATATTTATGAATGTATTGTCGGGGTTTTTTTCAGTATTGTTTCGATAGATGTGTGCTTTTTCATTTATATTATTGGTAATCAGATCAAGGTCACCATCATTGTCTAGATCCGCGTAGACAGAGCCATTTGAAAATGTGGCTTTTTCGAGACCACTTGATGCGGCGACATTTGTAAAAGAATAATTTCCTTTATTTAAAAATAAATAATTCTGCTGTGGCTCAGAGGGTACTTTTTCCATCATACGAGAGATGACCTGCTGCTTTTTGTCAATCATTCCTTTGATGGACTCGGGATTAAAATCAAAATTAACATAATCTAGATCTGTCAGATCTTTGTAGATACCATTGGCAATGAATATATCTCTATTGCCATCATTGTCAAAATCTGCAATCAAAGCCCCCCAACTCCAATCAGTGGCATCCAGGCCGCAATATCTTGATATTTCTGTGAATTTGATACCATCATCAATTCCGCAGTTACCTTGATTTATTTGGAGTACATTTCTACCGAATTGTCTGTGATATCCTTTACTTCCATTGAGCGTATATTTATCCCAGTTTTCAAAAAGGGATTTGGTTTTGTATCGGGACATTTTTTCTGGGAGCATTTCAGTTACAAATATGTCCGGCAATCCGTCGTTATCTATATCAGCTATATCAGCTCCCATCGACCCTAAACTTATTTCTTGAGTTGCAGAAGTAATTACTTCCCTGAATGTACCATCCTGATTATTTAAATATAGATAATCGCGTTCAAAAAAGTCGTTACTAACATATAGATCCGGCCATTGATCGTCATTCAGATCAGAAATACTTACACCTAACCCAAATCCAATAGCGCTTCCGTAGATACCTGCGCTTTTAGATACATCTATAAATCTGACAGTTGGATTTGTCATTAACGAATCAGCTGAATACCTTACTATATGTTCATTGCGTAGCAATCTGTTGCCTCCAAGCGTATCTGTTATCTCTCTTAAACCTTCCACTATATCATATCCACCCACAGATCGAAGACTATTATTGAGTAAGTAACAATCCAGGTCTCCGTCTCTGTCATAATCAAAAAAAGCAGCATGCGTGGATAAACCTATGAAATCAAGACCGAACTCTTTACTTTTTTCAGAAAATGTAAGATCGCCATTATTTATAAAAAGCTCATTATGCCTGTTTTCTCCTTCAGGTTTTCCGGATTTGCAAACATATATATCTGTCCATCCATCAGCATTTATATCAACAAAAGTTACCCCTGATGACCAGACTTCACTGCAAGCCACTCCTGCCTTTTGTGTAATGTCTTCAAATACAAGATTCCCTTTATTCAGATATAATTTATTATCTGCCAGATTTCCTGCAAAATAAATATCCATCAAACCATCATTATTGATATCTGCGACACCCACTCCACCACCATTAAAAAAATTTTTAAACGTATACGGATTGTATTCTTCTGTAAAAACCAGATCATTGCTGAAAGTTATACCAGTCGTATTTGAGGGTAGTAGCTGAAATAACTTTTCCGCATTATGTTTATTGTCACATCCTACATTCAAAAGTATCAATGTTGTGAAAACAATAAAACCAATTGATTTATTTACAGAATACAAACTTAGGGTGTTAAATTCACTAAAATGAGCACAAATCTAATAAAAATAAAGTAGTTTTCTCCTTTCGTTGATTTGATGCCAAAAATTAAGTTTTTGGTCAAATAAGTATATATATGAAGTCTAGCATCACTTTTTTTGTTTTTATTTTATTAAATCTGATTTTTTTACTAGAAGGGAATAGTCAAAAAGCTTTGGATAAAACCATTTCTTTGAGTTTTACAAATAAAAATTTTGTGAGAGTACTCTATGATCTCGAAAAAAGCCACGCAATTAAATTCTATTTTGATCCGAAGAGAATTCCATATTTTGTATATACAAAATCCTACGAAAAAAACAAATATGGTATATCATTCAGGATTTATTAAGTGGCGCTTTGCTCAAAGTAATTTCTATAGACCAAAATACAATTGGAATTATCCCGACGGGACAGCTTAATAAAACGTACATTAACGCATTGGTTGATAAATGGCAAAAAGAGGTGTATGCCTATCCTTTCAAACAAGAAACGGTCACCATAAAACATACAAAAGGAAAATTATATCCACATTCTCCCAAAACGGTTAAACTAACTTTACATCTTAATGACGACGATAAACAAGATGCCTTGATCGGTGTGGCACTTTTTCAGATGATTATGTCATGAATGGGGTCGAAAAGGAAGAATTTGTAAGATTTGATATTGAAACAGTTTTTTTAGTGCTGGAAGCAATTTGTTCTCCATTTATTGCATCTAAAGCCTGCTATGTTTACAATCACAAGAGCAATTATGAAATTAATCTTCTTAATATTCCAAAATCAGCAAACCAGATAAATATCAGTCAAAAAATATTTAGTAAAGTGTTGGATTATGAATTTGGAGGAGCGTTTTCGATAAAGGCAGATGTCAAAACGTATAATCAGGAGAATTTTAAATATTGGCAACAATATAAGAGTGTATTTGATCAAAGTGGGTCTGTGGACGATCTCATTCCTGCCAGAATCTCCGGCAATCTCCTTGTCACGTCAGGGAATGTATTAGGTCTATTTTCATTGGTTAGAAAATCCATTGTTTTCAAAATTTTAAGAAGAGGTGAAGCAGGTGGCAGAAATGTTGAGCCTTATTGTGGTACTCCCGGTTTTTTTGAACCATGGCCAAGACCATCTGAATGTTGTGAGTGCTTAAGATTTCCAAACAGCACGGTGAAGAAGCCTGATTATTGGTAAAATAAGAGAGGCAACTTTTAAAAAAAAATTGCCTCTCTTATTTATATTATTTGGAGTTTTATCCCACGGATGCAGCATATGCAATAGCGTCCATCAATCCATCCAGTTCTTCTGGATTTGTCAGTCTGATCTTTACTATCCAACCATCACCGTACGGGTCTTCATTGATCAATCCTGGATTATCGCCATCTCCTTCGTCCAATTTACTATTGAACTCAAGAATTTCGCCACTTACGGGCATAAAAAGATCAGATGTCGTTTTTACTGCCTCAACTGTGCCGAATATGTCATCTTTTGGAATGGTTTCGCCTACAGTATCTACTTCTACGTACACCAATTCACCGAGTTCGCTTTGAGCAAAATCAGTCACACCTATATAGGCTACATCTCCTTCTACTCGGATCCACTCGTGCTCCTTGGTATATTTGAGATTATCAGGAAAATTCATTTTGGTTTGTTTTATGTTTGATTAGTTAATAGCAAGAAACTTTTTAAGCCAGTCGGTAGTGATAGACTTCGGTCTTTCCAAAGCAAGACCAAGCGCCCTGTCCCAACAGAGACCTGCACATACACCCAAGGCCCTGGACACTCCAAAAAGTACGGTGTAATAATTATATTCAGTAAGACCATAATGAACAAGCAATGCTCCCGAGTGAGCATCTACATTTGGCCATGGATTTTTGACTTTACCTAAAGCTCCCAAGACTTCTGGAACTATTTCATACAGATCCCAAACAATTTGAACAATCGGATCATCTTTTATATTGTCCTTAGCAAATCGCATCTGGGCAATAAATCTTGGATCAGGCTGTCTAAGTACTGCATGTCCATATCCTGGCACTACTTTGCCTTCTGCAAGGGTGTCGTTGATATATTTTTTGATTTGATCTTTGGTAGGATTATTGGTGCCTATCTCCTCCACCATTTCAAATATCCACTTGATGACTTCCTGATTGGCAAGACCATGCAAAGGCCCGGCAAGTGCATTCATTGCAGCACTGAATGAGTAATATGCATCGCTTAATGTTGACCCTACAAGGTGCATGGTATGTGCAGAAGCATTACCACCTTCGTGATCGGTATGTATGGTAAGATACAATCTCATGAGTGCTAAAAAGTCAGGACTATCAAAACCAAGCATTTTAGCAAAATTACCTCCCCAGTCCATGTCCGGATCCGGAGCTATATGTTGATCATTATGAAAAGAACGCCTGTAGATAAATGCAGCTATTCGAGGCAGACTGGCTATCATATTCATAGAGTCTTCATACATCGCATCCCAATAATCGTTTTTGCTCATGCCTTCTTCATATCTCTGAGCAAAAATACTGTCACTCTGCATGGCAAGTATGGCTATACTGAATTGTGTCATGGGGTGAGTGTCTTTGGGGATTGCTTTTATCGTATCGAAGACATGCTCTGCTACCCCACTTCGTCTGCTCCATTCAGCAGATAGCCATCTAACTTCGTCAGTTGTTGGCAAATCACCGGTCATCATCAACCAGAACAAACCTTCAGGCAGTGGTTCTTTTCCATCAGGTACTCTTGGCAATAGTTCCCGAAGTTGAGGAATATTGTACCCTCTGAATCGTATTCCTTCTTCGGGGTCAAGAGAAGATGTGTCCCAAATCATGCTTTTAACACTTCTCATGCCTCCAATGAGTTGTTCTACTGTCACCTGATCCACAATTTTGTCACCGTGTTCTTTTACAATAGATTTGATATCAGCTTTGAGGGCAACTGATTTCTGATAAAATTTTTCTTTTAGCGGGTCCATTCTTTAGGGATTATAATATGATAGGGTATTAATTTAGTGATATAATTATGTAAACAAAAATCCTGCTTTAAGGATTTTGAAATCGTGCGCTAAAATAAGAATAAAAAGAAAATAACCAACTTAATCTTAACAAAATAACTAATCTATGCCTTCTAAAATGATAATCAACAATATTATAAAGCATTAATATATCATTATTCAAAACAGTTTTTCAAAATAATCTACAGCTCGTGCTATTCTTTCCGAGGATTCTTTATTGCCTATTAACATCATAGATAGAATGAGATCAGGGCCCTGCATCGTACCACTGATGGCGATCCTGAGGACAGGCATGATTTCTCCAGGCTTAAGACTATTTTCCTGAACGTATCCCTTGATAATTTGCTCTATTTCGTTTTTTCCCTCTAATCCAATAGCTTCAGCAATATTTAAAAAATGTTTACTGTTCTCTGGTTTGTACTTTTTCTTTATGGTTTCATCATCAAATGCATGAGGCGGTTCAAAAAAGAATCTTCCACCGGAAATGATTTCATCCGTCTTATGAACCCTTTCTTTCATTAGTCCACACACATCAGACAGATACTCGATGGAGACGCTGTATCCTTCATCTATCGCCTTATCCTGAATAGTATAAGCCAGCGTAAGGTTATCAGAATGTATAATATATTGCTGATTAAACCATTTAGCTTTATCAATATCAAATCGAGCACCGGATTTAGTGATTTTATCCAGACTGAAAACTTCACATAACTCAGATAATGTAAACATTTCCTGATCATTGCCAGGACTCCATCCCAATAATACTAGAAAATTTAACACCGCTTCAGGCAAAAAGCCGTCGTCCTTAAATCCTGTAAAATTATCTTCTTCATGATCACTGTCCCACGAAAGCGGAAAGACAGGAAAACCGAATTTAGCACCATCACGTTTACTTAACTTTCCTTTTCCGGTAGGTTTGAGTATCAGGGGCAAATGCGAAAATGAAGGAGGAGTCCATCCAAAAAACCTATACATCAATATATGATGAGCGGTACTTGAAAGCCATTCTTCGCCCCTGATGACATGAGATATTTTCATCAAATGGTCGTCGACAATGTTGGCAAGATGATAAGTTGGCATACCGTCGCCTTTCAATATTACTTTGTCATCCAACTCTGCACTATCAAACGATACAAGTCCCCGGATCTCATCATCGAAAGAAATAATTTCATTCTCAGGAATCTTTAATCTGACAGCGATATGTATACCTTTATCCAAAAGCTCATTAACTTTTTCCGCTGGTAAAGTAAGGCTATTTTTAAGAGACATTCTTGACATTCTGTCATATTTGAATGTATTGTCATTTTCTCTCATAGTTTCGAGCTCATCAGGTGTATCAAAAGCATAATATGCATTACCTTCTTCCAGCAATTTATCTACATATTGTTTGTACATCGCCTTACGTTCTGATTGTCTGTAAGGTCCGTATTCACCTCCAAATTCAGGTCCTTCATCGGGTAATAGGCCAAACCATCTGAGAGAATCTATTATGTATGCTTCCGCTCCTGGTACGTATCTGTTTTGGTCTGTGTCTTCGATCCGCAATATAAAAGTTCCATTATATTTTTTGGCAAACAGATAGTTATACAATGCAGTCCTGACTCCTCCAATATGGAGCGGACCTGTAGGACTCGGTGCAAATCTGACTCTCACTGATTTCATAAATGTATATTTATATCCCAATAAATGTTAATAAAATTCAAAACAATACCGTTTAAAGGTTACATTTTTGCTTTTTTAGCGTTATGTTTTTAAGTTGCTTCGAAAGACAGGCTGCAAAAATAGATTTAAAAGCTGAATACTGCAAAATATTATCATGTACTTAGTAAAAACACCTCCAATCGTTAAAACAATTTTCGCTGATTTTGTCTGGCATATCGACACGGATATCAAGGAAGTGTATCTTACTTTTGATGACGGCCCGATACCCGGATTGACTCCATGGGTGCTTGATGTATTGGCAGAGTTCAACAGTAAAGCTACATTTTTTTGTGTGGGTGAAAATGTCAAAAAAAACAGATCTATTTTTGATAGAATCATTCAGGAAGGACATATCATAGGAAACCACACTTACAATCACTTGAATGGCTGGAATACGGAAAATGACGTTTATATTCAGAATGTGGCCGAATGTGATAATTTTATGGAAACAAATCTTTTCAGACCACCTTACGGTAAAATGAGGCCTTCACAGTCATCTTTGATCAAATCAGAAAAAACTATCGTGATGTGGGACGTTTTAAGTGGCGATTTTGATCTTTCCATAACAAAAGAAAAGTGTCTGTCCAATGTTATTGAAAATTATAGTCAGGGTTCAGTCATCGTTTTTCATGATAACATTAAAGCAGAAGAAAAACTAAAATATGTGCTGCCTTCATTCATGGAGCATCTCGCTGAAAATGGCTTTGTCTCCTCAAATCTGGGTTGTTTGGTACATGAGTATGCTTAAATATAAATCAGTAATTGGCATTGTTTTATACGGATTGATGTTTACATCACCTTTTTTTTCTTATAGTCAGACAGATTGGAAGTTGAGCAAATCGGAAGACAATATTCAACTTTGGATAAAAAATGTGGATGGATCTGATTTAAAACAATTCAAACTTCAGACCACTTTTAAGAAGGAATTAAAATCTGTATATCGACTCATGCGGGATGTAGAAAACATGCATCTTTGGTATGATAAAGTACAAAGTGTAAAACTACTGAAGAAGATAAGTGACAATGAAGCGATCTATATGCTGGGTTATGATCTGCCATTTCCTTTTGAAGATCGTGTTTCAACAGTAAAAGGCAGAATAAATTTTGATGAAAAGACAGGTACAATCTTTGTAAATACGGAGTATTTTCCATCGGAAATTCCTGCTGACAAAAAAAATATGGCTTTGATTACAAAAATAAAAAGTAGCTGGGAGATTTCAGAAGATAAAAAAGGCGAAGTTCTTATTACACATACAGGATATATGGATCCTGGCGGTAATGTCCCTAAATGGTTAGTGAATGAAGGGCTTTCCACAGGACCATTAAAGACTATAAAGAGCATGAAAAGAATACTAGATAAATATTAATTATTTGCGCGTGCATTTTATTTATTTATTTATTTTACATTTGACCTTAAGAATCAAATAAGGGTAAATGCAGGAATTCATCATCCGAAAGGCTATACAGCAGGATATAGCTGCCATTTATAATATGGTACACGAACTGGCAGTGTTTGAAAAGGAGCCTGAAGCATTAAAAATAGCCATTAAAGATTATGAAGAAGCTTTCAGCGAAAAGCTTATAGATAGTATTGTGGCAGAGCGACATGGTAAAATCATCGGGATTACTGTATTTTATATGACGTTTTCTACATGGCGCGGCAAGTGTCTTTACCTTGAAGATTTTTACGTAAAACCGGAATTTAGAAAAATGGGTATTGGTCAAAAGCTATTTGATGCTTACATAACCGAGGCTCAAACAAAAGGTGCAAGGCAAGCCAAATGGCAGGTTTTGGATTGGAATGATGTCGGTCTGAATTTTTATATCCGGAACAATGCCGTGATAGAGAAGAACTGGTGGAATGGAAAGTTATACTTTGAATAATAGATGATACAGATGATTTCATCAGACAAAATTGACAGGGCATCCATTAATATCCATGATGTGGTCAGTAAAACTCCACTGATCAGAAACTTCAACCTGTCCAAAAAATACCAATGTAATATCTATCTGAAAAGAGAAGATATGCAAGTAGTCCGATCCTTTAAAATCAGAGGAGCTTACCATAAAATGAAGACCATGGAAAAGGATGCCATGGCCAAAGGGGTCATTTGTGCAAGTGCCGGCAACCATGCGCAAGGAGTGGCTTTTGCATGTTCAGCATTAAATATTCATGGCCTTATATACATGCCCACCACTACACCAAGACAGAAAATAAGTAAAGTGAAGCATTTCGGCGGGGAATGGATAGAAGTCAGATTGGTAGGAGATACTTTTGATGACGCCAATAAAGTAGCTTTGAAACACTCTGCGGACGAAAATTTGCCATATATACACCCATTTAACGATGAAGAAGTCATGGCAGGTCAAGGTACCGTAGCCAAAGAAATACTGGATGAAATGTTAAGTCCGGTTGATATTTTGTTCGTAGCGGTGGGTGGTGGTGGATTGATATCAGGTGTAGGTTCATATTTCAGACAGAAGAGTCCTGATACAAAAATCATTGCTGTTGAAGCCGAAGGTGCTCCGGCATTGGCCGAATCATTGAAAGCTGGCCGATTGGTAAGATTGGAAAAAATAGATTCTTTTGCGGATGGTATTGCGGTTCAGGAAATCGGAGATAAAACGTTTGAAATATGCAAAAAAGTCATAGACGATATTATCCTTGTGCCGGAAGGAAAGATATGCTCATCTATTTTATCTTTATATAATGACGAGGCGATTGTTGTGGAGCCGGCTGGTGCCGTAAGTTTTGCGGCACTTGATTATTATAAAGAAGAGATCAAAGGTAAACATGTAGTAATCATCGTTTGTGGCGGCAACAATGACATCACCCGCACAGAAGATATCAGAGAAAGAGCTTTATTGTGGGAGGGCAGAAAACATTATTTTATCATTCGTTTTCCACAAAGGGCAGGCGCACTGAGAGATTTTCTCAATTTACTAGGACCTGATGATGATATTGCACATTTTGAATACACAAAAAAAACAAACAGGGATACAGGACCTGCATTGGTGGGATTGGAATTCAGAAGTCAGGAGGACTACCAGCCTCTGTTGGACAGAATGGTGGCGGCAGGAATCAATTTCGAGCACATCAATACAAATCCGATGTTGTTTGAGATGCTGGTTTAAAAAAATTTAGTTTTACCGTTTTCTTAAAAAAATTAGAAATCAAGACTAGTTTGTTTGTTTTTATACTTACCAGGATTTTCTATAGTCAATAGTATTTTTTTGATATCCAGTCCTAATGCAAATCCTATCAAAGAACCATCACTACCTATAACCCGATGACAGGGAATGATAATTGGAATAGGGTTCCTTCCATTCGCAGAAGCAGCAGCCCTGATACATTTAATGTCTCCCATTTCTTTGGCTAGTTGAAGGTATGAAATTGTTTTGCCATATGGAATACTTTTGAGTTTTTGCCATACTTGTTCTGAAAAGTTGGAGTAGCCACTCAAATCCAGATCTAGATTGAATTCCCTTCTTTCTCCTGCAAAATATTCAGTAAGTTGCTTTAATGCTGATGTGGTGTGTTCATTTGGTTTGAGCTCAGGTTGAACACCTTTTAATAACTTTATATATCGCAACCCACTATCAGTTGCGCCGATGCAAAAATCACCAATAATACTCTGAAAACATTCCACATAGCTTGCCGTTGAATGCTGTGTGTCCTGATCTGAATATTTTGCTGAATCTTTCACTTTTTTACACTTATTTGGTTTTATCTGAAACGGTTTAATACTTTGACACTTACTCACCACTTTTACCAAATCGAAAAATGCTCTGAATACCTTTCCCTATGGTTTCGATACCTTTTGATAAAGGTCCTCTCGTAATATCTTCATAGTTTTCAGACAAATGGCTATAATCTTGTTGCCTTGGATAGATGAGAATCTTACTATTTTGCTCAAAATATTTTTCAAGTTTGGAAGGTGTGTTTTCTAACACATTTTCGTAGGAAACAGATCCTTTTCGCGAAGTGATCATCACAATCAAGTCATCTTCCTTAATATATCTGGAAATGATCAAGATGTCTTCCCAATCTGAAAATATGGTAAAAGAAAAGTTTACATTTTGGTTGGTTTTTTTGATCTGCTCCAGTATAGCGTCATGCGTTTTAGCCTCCCCGTAAATCATAATAGGAATACTCAATTCCTGAGCCAACCTGTTTAGTTTTGTTAGCCAAATAGAAAATCCATTTTCCATTTCTGATAAAGGAGGAGCAATCAGGGATATCCTTTTCAACGAAATCAATGGCTTTTCCAGATTGCTTATAAAGATGGTTTTATCTGTATTGGAAAGAATGGTTTCGAGTTTTTCTCCCATCAATTTTTCCATAAAACCCATTTTCTGCGGCCATCCCAATATTACAATATCAGACATAATCTCTCTTGAAGTTCTGGAGATACCGCTCATGGCATTATGATCAATCGTAGCAATGACGTTTACTTTTGTTTCGGCAGCCGAGCCCTGACGTACATATTGCTCAAGCTTATTTTTTGATTTTATAATATTAATTTCTGCTTCCTGATCATTTGGAACTATGCTGAGAATTGAAACAGGGTAAGGAGATTTTTTATCTTTGATCAGTAAAGCTAGTTCCAAGTTTTTGTCAATACTTTCTACATTGGCTATTGGCAGAAGGATATGCTCATTGGATCTTGTGTTTGGCGCTTGTAGCGCATCGCCATATGATTCGCCCGTTATAATAATCTGTTTTGCGGCTTTTTCTGTGGCGAAAGATGCTACAACGCAAGTAATAAGAATCAGAATAATGGTACCGTTAAGTATATTTTCATCCAGAATTCCAGCATTATACCCAACTAGTATGATAGCAAGAGTGGCCGCTGCATGGGAACTACTCAATCCAAAAATCAATTGTCTTTGTGCCGTTGAAAAATTGAAAATCAATTGTGTAAAATAGGCGGCTATCCACTTCCCCAATAATGCTACAATTGTAAGTGTACCTGCCACAGTGAGTGCCATATTTCCATTAAAAATAACGCTTGTGTCTACCACCATTCCTACAGAAATAAGGAAAAAGGGAATAAATAAAGCATTGCCTATAAACTCAATTCTGTTCATCAATGCAGAAGAATGAGGTATCAGCTTATTCAGAGCCAAACCTGCTACAAACGCTCCGATGATCTTTTCTACCCCTGCTACTTCTGCAAGGAAGGCAGCAAAAAAGACTACGGATAACACAAAAATATAGTGCGCATGTTTTTCACTTTCGAGCTTGCTGAAAAACCATTTTGCAATTCTGGGTATCAGCACAAACATAATTACTGAAAAAATGGCCAGAGAAATAGTAAGTTTGTACCAAAATTCTGCATTCAGATTGCCATTGGCGTTTCGCAATATTACTGCCAAAATAATCAATACTGCTGTGTCCGTAAGAATAGTCCCTCCAACGGAAATAGCCACGGCGGGATTTTTTGAAATACCAAAACGACTTACGATAGGATAAGCAACGAGGGTATGTGTGGCAAACATACTCGCAGTCAGAAAGCTTGCATTAAAATCATATGCCAAAAGATAATAACAGACTGGAAAACCTATGGCAATGGGGATGATAAAAGTCAAAAATCCAAAAAGCAGACTTTTATTTTTATTGGCCTTAAACTCATTCATATCAAGCTCCAGACCTGCTATAAACATAATATAAAGCAAGCCTATGGTGGAAAAAAGTTCTACTGCTGATGTTTTTTCTATTACATTTAATCCATGTGGCCCAATGACTACGCCCGATATGATCAAACCAATAATGCCAGGAACATTAAGTCTTTTCAGAAGTATAGGTGAAAGTAATATGATAAATAGAATCAGAGAAAATATCAGCACAGGGTTTTTGAGCGGTAACTCAAATTCAAGCAACAGATGGTCAAAAAAGTCATTCATTTACATTCATTTTGAAAGATATAAATCAATAACGTAAATACCCTTTGGTTTGATTTGATGAATTGTCTTTTTGTTTGGGGAAATATCTGCAAATATAGTTCTTAGTACTCTTATAGAAATGAATATTCTATGATTAATTTTTATTTATAATCTTCCCTGACGGGATTAAATACATCCAAGATGTAACAATCAGTGACAGCCTTTCCTGAATGTACTGCCATAGATGGAATGACCGCTACCATGCCTGGTTTTAGTAATTGGGTGATGGTGCCTACTGTCATTTCAAACTCTCCCTCCAGTACATTGGAGATTTGCTCATGGATATGATGATGCTCAGGCAATGTACTCCCTGCTTTTATACTGAAATAGCCTACAGAAAGACCTTCAGTATGAATCAGTTTAGCGTGAAATCCGGGGATAAGTTCTTTTTCAGGACATTGATCAAGTTGAATAAATGGCATATCTTACGTATTATTGTGTTGTTCCCTGATAATTCTTTCTGCTTCGATTCTGATACGTTCGGCTTCCAGATATTCATAATATCTCTGTATTTTTGATTTTTCAAAGGTATTTCTGGCCAAAAAATATTGTTTGGTCGTGTTGTCACTTTCCCATGGAGATGTATAATAGTGTTTTTCATCGTCTTCGATTACATTTTTGAAAACAAAAGCTGTAACAAGTCCTATCATAGCACCAAAGAGATGACTTTCCCACGAAATGTTTTTTTCAACATTTGGAAACATACTTTCGACACTTCCTGAATAAAGAGTAAGTACAATTAAAGCAAGAACAATTGACTTCATGTTTTTCTTGAAAACACCCGTCCAGAAAACAAAAGCTACCAATCCATACACTACTCCACTTGCTCCGATATGATAAGATGGCCTTGCAAATAACCACACCATGATCCCTGTACCTATCATAATGCTTATAAATGATTGGGTGGCCACTTTGCTATAAAATATAACCATAATAGAGGTCAAAATAAGTATAGGCAGTGAGTTGGACGCAAGATGGCCCCAGGTAGAGTGTATAAAAGGTGAGGTAAAAATCCCGGGAAAACCACTCCATTCGCGGGGATAAATACCCAAAACATGCAGATTGAGCCCAAGCATATTGTCCACTGCCTCGATTAGCCAAAGCAATATCAATAACAAAATAGGAAACCTTATCTTGTATAAAAAACTAAAAATTTCTTTTTTCATGGATTATGGTAAATCATGCAAACTTTCTTTTGACAAACTTAATAAAGGTAGTTGCTTTTTTAACGTTATTTTCATTTGTCCAATCGTATGAATATATTACATTTTCAACCAGATATTGTTTTGCCTCTCCAAAGTTTTGACAGTTATTTAACCTTTGCAACGTTTCATTAAATTGCGTCTGATTATTTCCAAATAATTCTTGCTGCGTAAAGATTCTTTCATTGATACCCATGGATTTGGTCAAATCTTTGACCGGAGATAAGGCAAATTTATCAGAGAGATCATTTATTTTTTCTTCTGCAAACATTTCAGCTAGAGCATCAGGATTTTGCTTTTTGACAGATACAGGATTTATTTCAGCGACCTTTATTTCAATTTGAGGTTGTACTGGTTCATGCTTTTCGATGATAGGGTTTATTGTTACGGGTTCGGGCTCCAATTCTACCGTATTCGTTACAGGTGCAGTTGGTTCTTTATGCTTTTGAGCTGCTGGTTCCTGTGTTTTGGAGGACAATACTTCCTCATTTTTTACTTGTACAGTTGTATGAGCCACTGATTTGATCACATTGGGTTTTCTATCGAGCACTATTTCGTACAATTCGCGTATGTAACTCAATAATAAATCTCTTTCGAGTGATGAAAAATGTCCATCAGCGTTGCCATTATCGGCCAGTGCCGAAATTTTATTTAATTTCTTATTAAAACTCTGCGTATCCATATATTCCTAAATATTGATAATTTATATTAAATATTTATTTAATGTGTTGCAATTTTTATACCAAACACTTAACCTGTCACTGTTTATGACAAATTATCATATATTAACGAACTTTTTTAGATTGTCATATCTAAATCATGTAAAATCTGACAAATTATTTTTTACTTTGTGCCAAAATGAACCTATATGTTTTTAGAGCCCAGTTTTAAAGGACAGCGCAGTGGCTGGATAGAAGTAATTTGTGGCTCGATGTTTTCCGGAAAAACTGAGGAGCTAATCAGACGTCTCAAAAGAGCAAAAATAGCCAATCAGAAAGTTCAGATTTTCAAGCCGTCAAAAGATACCCGATATAATATAGTCAATGTGGTATCACATGACGAAAATGCCATGTCATCCATACCGGTTCAGAGTAGTTTGGAAATTTTTGAGCACATCAAAGATGTCAATGTCATTGGAATAGACGAAGCCCAGTTTTTTGATGATAGGCTTCCCGATGTTTGCCAAAAACTGGCCATAAAAGGGGCCAGGGTTATCATTGCCGGGCTAGACATGGATTTTAAAGGTCGTCCCTTCGGACCTATTCCCAATCTACTGGCTATAGCAGAATATATAACCAAAGTCCATGCGATCTGTCCGCATTGCGGAAATCTGGCTACCCATTCCTACAGGTTAAGTGATGAGACGGATACAGTCGTACTAGGCGAGAAGGATAAGTACGAACCAAGATGCAGAGTGTGTTATGAAATGGGCAATATTCTTGATTTAAGGTTGACTTAACTTTAAATTACTCCTAAGTTTAAGATTATTCGGGTTAATATGAAATTTTTTTATCAAGCTTTGAGTTATTAAAGCGTATGCAATGAGATTGAATCCATCTTTTGGTATATAAACTGGGAGGTTTATGTTTCAAACGAAACGTAAGTTCGACATCACAATAGATAAAAAAAGATCTCAATTCCAAGCGAAAATAAAATCATTCCATCATAGGTGGATTAATTAAAAATAAACATTTGAAATCAAGTTATTATTATATTGGATTACTATTGCTTTTAGTTCCTCTGTTATTTATCCATGCAGATAAAGATGGAGCGGATATGACTTTGGAGACCGATTGTATTATAGAAAATACAGCTTTCAAAGGTGGAGAAAAGATGGTGTACAAAGCTTATTACAATTGGCAGTTTGTATGGATACCCGCTGGAGAAGCAGAATTTAACATCAAAGAAAATAAGGACACTTATGAAATTAGCGTTGTCGGTAAAACCTATAGAAGTTATGATGCTTTTTTTAGGGTAAGAGATTATTTTCATAGTGTCATAGATAAAAAAACGATGTATCCCCGATATTTTGTTCGTATAGTAGAAGAAGGTAAGTACAGAAAATTTGACAGTCTGGTCTTCAGGCAGGACCAGCTCACTGCCATCAGTTTTAATGGGAATACCCGTGAAACTGCCAAACGTAAAACCATCATCATACATAATTGTACCCATGATCTGCTTTCAGTACTATATTTCATGCGAAATATCAATATATCAAACTACAAACCGGGAGATATGATCCCCACCAAAATACTGTTTGACGAAATCATTTATCCTATAAAAGTAAGATACGAAGGAAAATATAAGGATTTTGAAATAAAAGATCTGGGTACTTTCAACACCATAAAAGTGATACCGGATCTCGTAACAGGCAATGTATTTAAAGATGGAAACCATATGAATGTCTGGGTCACCAATGATGGCAATAAACTACCGCTGCTAATTGAATCTCCGCTCTCTGTGGGAAGTGCAAAAGCAGTGCTGAAATCCTACTCAGGATTGAGGTATAAGTTTGATCTCCCTGATGATAAATGAAAGGTCTCAATCAACTGGATATATAAATGAGGCGAATTGATTACCTTTGCCCTAGTTTATAAAATATGAAAGCAAAAAAATCCTTTGGGCAACATTTTCTGGTCAATGAACATATTGCAGAGAAAATTGCCCACGGACTATTAAAAGAAGAAGGCTATAGAAATGTGCTGGAAATAGGTCCCGGCAAAGGGGTCCTCACCAAGTATCTGGCAAAACACGACACGCATCTTAAGGTCGTCGAAGCAGATCAGGATATGGTAGAGTTTCTGACCAGAAACAAAATCATCGAATCGGATCAGATCATTTTTCTGGATTTTCTCAAGCTCAATTTGTCCAAAGTATTTGATGGCGAACAGTTTTATCTGATAGGCAACTATCCGTACAATATATCATCTCAGATACTTTTTAAGATGATCAACTCCAAGGAACTGGTGCCTGAGATGGTAGGTATGTTTCAAAAAGAAGTGGCAGACAGGGTGGTGGCTCCGCCCGGTTCAAAAACCTATGGAGTCATCAGTGTGCTGGTACAGGCACATTATGCCGGCAAAACCATCATCGATGTAGCTCCGACATGTTTTAGCCCGCCGCCTAAGGTAAATTCAAGTGTGATCAGGTTGGTCAGAAAGGAAAATTATACCCTTCCCTGCGACGAACGATTGTTCAGAACGGTAGTGAAGACCAGTTTTAACTCCCGAAGAAAGATGCTGCGCAATACCCTGAAGCCGCTGGTACATGACCCTGCTATGCTCGAAGATCCCTTCTTTACCCAACGACCTGAGCAACTAAGTGTGCAGGATTTTGTTGCTATAACCATAAAATTGTCCAATCAAAATAAAATGGAGTGATATGAATCTGGAAGCAAAAATTACCAATGACCTGAAGGAAGCCATGAAAAATAAAGATCAGGCTGCCCTTCGTTCTGTTCGTGCTATCAAAGCAGCTATACTACTATTCAAAACAGATGGAAGCGGCAATGAGCTCAATGAAGACAGTGAAATCAAGATCCTTCAGAAGCTGGTAAAACAACGTCAGGACTCTCTGGATATCTATGTAAAACAAGACAGAGAAGATCTGGCCGTTACCGAAAGAGAAGAAATCGCCATCATTCAGCAATATCTGCCCGCACAATTGAGTGAATCGGAGCTAAAGTCTGCCATTCAGGCCATCATACAGGAAACCGGTGCTACATCTGGCAAAGAAATGGGTAAAGTAATAGGGCTTGCCAATCAACGTCTGGCTGGTAAAGCAGAAGGGAAAACTATAGCCGCAATAGTGAAGGACTTGCTGAGTTAATTTTCAGGTATGGTTGTATAAAAAAACAATGCTTTTTAGTGGATAATCCCGGTTTACAAATCATATTACACAACTTAAATGCGGATATTTATATAATTTTTATCGCAAATATATTATTTCGCCTCTAGCCCTGCGATGTATTCCGATAGGAATAAGCATGGCCAAAAGGCTTTTACTTTTTTTCCCGTAAAAAAAGTAAACAACCAGCCTGACCACTATTTGATAGGCGGGCAGGAAAAACTCCCAATACAAAAAACCTGCCCGACTATAGGCAGGCGGACTCACTTTAATATTGTCATATGTTATTAAATTTATATGACTTAGGTTCTTCGCATTTTCCCGATTTTATTCTCACCCGCCATTTCACCGCGCTCGCGGCATATAAAATCGAGAGATTGTTCTGGTTCAAACAGTTTTGTATTGGTGTCACCACCGTTTCAATTAAGCTTAGACCATGAAATGGAATAATATCAGTTTGAAAAAAACTTATTAGACTATCATTTTGCTTCATATTTGTGCAATATTTACACACTAATCCGAGTGTATTCATCACTTTTGGAGTGGATTGCCTCTATTGATGAATAGAGTCAGTCGTTTACATTTTTATTACCCTTCCTTCGGTTTTTGGCACATATTCATCGAATGTTTTAAGATAACTGACCATGGTTTCCAGAATCTCTATATTGGTTTTCTTTTTAGATTTGGCTTTCCTAAAGGACGTAAATCCATCTCCGCCATCCGCAAGAAAATTGGAGGTGAGCACTTTGTATATCGTGGTATCTTCCAGCGCCTTGCCGTTAATATTGCATTTTATCAGCCTTGAGCCAATGTCTTTTTTTTCATCGTAAGCCATCGCCACACCACCTGATACTTGCAATACACCATTGGTAAGTTTAGCTCCATGTTCAAACAATGCTCGTATTTCGCCACCAAGTAACTCAAGTTGTACTACTGTATTTGGAAAAGGAAAAGCTGAAATCAGGTTTCCAACCGTGACAATACCTGCATCTACATCTTGTCTCAGTCCACCACTATTGGTCAGTGCAAAATCATACTCCGGATAGGCGTGCAACATTGCATCTGCCACGATATTGCCTAGAGGAGATTCTTCACTATATGAGCGTGTAAGCGGTGCCGATGCCATACATACTTTTTCATCGGTGATAGACTTTATATTTTGTTTCCATTCATTGATGACTCTAAGTAAAGTAGTATCATCTTCTACTTCATCATCATAAAGATAATCGAGGGTATTTTTATAAGCTGTAATTTTATCAGACCTCGTATCATAGGAAATTTCAAGTTTACCCAACTCTATGCCTAATGCATCAGTAGATACAATTAAAGTGCCATTAGATACCAAAGGCTGTGGTGTGCCTTGATGCGCGTGTCCAGTAATCATAATATCAACTCCGGCAACCTTTTGAGCCAGATCAATATCAGCCTGAAGATTGCGGGCTACGTCAGTCGAACCGGTAGATGATTGTCTCCCCGGGATGCCCTGATGGGCCAATAGAATTATAAGATCAGTCCTGGTATGTAGCTCACCAATATATTTTCTGAGATAAAAAGCTTCATCTTTTGCTTCAATACCCATAACCATTTCTTCGGAAGTAGTATCATAAAAGGCAAATTTTCCATGCAGACCGATGATACCAATTCTAACACCGTCTATGGTTAGGATCTTATAGGGTTGATTCCAAAATAACGAGTCTGTACCTTTCAGAAAAATATTTCCATTTAGGATTGGGAATGTTGCCTTTTTAAGTTGGACAAAAGCATTTTCCCATCCATAGTCAAACTCATGATTGCCGATAGTGGTAGCATCAACATTCAGGTAGTTCATCAGATCAATAATGGCTTCTCCTTTGGTGAGGGAAGATATATATGGTCCGCAAAAATAATCTCCTGCATCAAGATATAGCGTGTTAGCATTGGATGCTTTTTCTTTTTTGACCAATGTGGCTATATTGGCAAATCCACCCAGCAAACGCGTATGACTTATCCAAGGTACTTTAAGTGGTTCTACATGTGAGTGAAGATCATTGGTATAAAGAATGGTAATTTTTTTCTCATGTAATGCAGAATTAATTTGCTGACAAACAGAAAATTGTGAATGCATTACAAGAATAAAAAGGAAAACTCTTATTTTCATCAGGGTGTTATTTTTTAGAATACCATTCATTTTATTCACTTCAAAGATTCCTATCAAAAATGAAATATACAATAGTTATAGGTTAAGAGGGAGGTTTAAAATATCAACGGAACAAAGTACCATACAAACAAAGAAATCAGCACTATCGCAATCAGGTTCATCACGAAGCCTACCTTGATCATATCTTTCATTTTGATGTGATTGCTTGCAAAAACGATGGCATTGGGTGGAGTGCCCATTGGCAGCATACCGGCACAACTCGCCGCAAGCGTCATAGGTATACCCAATAATAGCGGATTGACATGCATAGCTTCGGCAATAGAAGTAACTACCGGAGCAAAAACGATGACCTGGGCTACATTGCTCATGACTTCGCTGATGAAAATGGACAAAATGGTGATCAACAGAATCATCACCCACACACTGGAAGAAAATCCTGCCAGCCAGCTACCCAGAGCACTGATAAGACCAGCCTTCTCCAGAGCATCAGCCAGGCAGATACCACCTCCGAAGAGCAATAAAATGCCCCAGGCCATTTTTCCTGTATCTGACCATACCAATAGTGGCTCTTCTTCTCCACCGTCATTTTTCGCACCGGATGGGATGATAAAAAGCAACAGAGCACCGAATACCGCAATGATCGTATCATCCAGCTTTATAGTAGCCTGCATATTATTGATCAGTGATCTGAATATCCATAAGCCGGCGGTCAATAAAAAAACCACCAATACCCTTTTTTCAGGGGATGACATCGGCCCTAATAATGATATCTGATCTTTTATGAAAGTGGTAGTTTGGGCATTTGATTTGATGTGATTGGGATATAACCATTTGACCATCACAAAGTATAATGCTATCAGCAGCAATATGGATATGGGAAAACAAAGCATCATCCAACGCATAAAGTCAACTTCGGTACCATATTTATTTTGAAAGAATCCGATATAAGCTACATTGGGTGGTGTACCTATAATGGTTGCTATGCCTCCGATATTGGAAGCATAAGCGATCGCCAGCATGATCGTCAGATTGAATGCAGCGTGATTACCGTTTTTTTCATTTTGATTTGCCATCACCGCTATGACGGACAGAGCGATCGGATACATCATCATGGTGGTTGCCGTATTGCTCAGCCACATGCTCAAAAGTCCGGTAGACAGGATAAATCCCAAAACAATACGGTCACCGCGTGTACCCGTGGCTTTGATGATATTGAGTGCAATTCTTTTGTGGAGGTTCCATTTTTCTATGGCCAATCCAAGCACAAAACCACCCAAAAAGAGAAATATCACAGGATTGGCATATGATTTTGAAGTGTCTTCAAGGCCATTGATCTTCAATGTGGGAAACAGCACCAGGGGCAAAAGTGCTACAACGGGCATCGGCATTGCATCACTAACCCATAAAATAATCATCAGCAATGCCACTGACAATACTTTAACCGCAGCATCTTCGAAAGCAAAAATATTGGTGATATAAAACAAAAAGGCTAGAAAAAAACTTCCTGCGACGATAAGAATATTTAGGGTACTTTTTGAAAACCGTTTGGTCATGAAACAGGATGCTTTTTGAAAATTATTGTTTTACAAATTTAATGTTTCGTTTTTGTTTATTATCTGTTAATTGTATAAAATAAATACCAGATGCCAGATGTTTGATGTCTAATTCCAATGAAGTTTTGTCTTTTTCAAAATAAGGAACGTCCATAAGTTGTCCCGAGCTGCTGACTACTTTCATTTGCAATGCGTTTGGCACAGAAGAATTGAACTGAAGATGAATGGTTTCATTTCCCGGATTAGGCATAATAGTAATCGGCATGATTTCCTGCTCAGTTACATTACTATCCTTGATTTCCCAAACTTTGTCCAGATAGATCAATCTGTTTTTAACCCAATTTTTTAAGAAACTGACTTCTTCTGAATAGGTATTTCCAATAAAATAATTTGGCCATACATATTGTCCCAAGATAGGCCATTGCTGAAAATTTCTAACCTGTGCCTGACCTAGCATATTCGATAATGAATCGATGACAAAGTTGACTCTGTCATTGGAAAACTGGTTGGCCCTCAAATATTTCCATCTTAGTTTCAGGTCATTGTAAAAGACTTCGTCCTGAAGAAATTTTTTCCACCAGAAGTGGATCACCCAGCCATCCCCCGGACACACTTCATTAAAATTGAATATGACCAGCCCTTCAGGATTTCCTTGCGTACAATAATCCACATTTCCAAAACCAAGATTAAAATCCCACACCGGACCAAATTTTATTTTACCACCATCGCTGTCCCTTTCTTTATAAAAAAAAGTACTTAATCGATAAGCATCCGGATTTTTTGATAATTCATTCATGATGATAAAATTCATTAGACTTTCAGTATCTATATATTTGCGGTACCCTTTTTCCTGATCTTTGAAATCCTGACCTGCAATACTGTTTTCGACTATGTTCATATGATTTCTGATATAATTTCGCTGTTCATAGCTTATATCATCTGCTTTGGGATACTCATACTGAAAATACGTCTTTTGCCAGGCCCCTGAATAAGGAGAATATAAAGAATTCCAGCCTGCACCACTATTTGAACCGGTTTCTTTGTCGATCTTGATGATATATCCACCGGTGAGTGCATCACCCTGATTGTCGGTAGTTTCTATTTTGGCTATATCGACCCTGTTTTTATCTCTTTTTATTTTTTCGATCAACAGGTAAATTCCCCGATACTGCCCGTTGATGACCAACTCATTGTATCTTACCCTAGGTGCATATTCCATAACAGATCCTGCCAGAATATAACTCAAGCCATCACGCATCAGGGATTTGTCGTTATACGTAGCATTGAGTGTCCAGTCACTTTCCTTAGGCATGCCCAAGAGCTTGACATCATTATCTTCGCCGGATTCATCCCATGTCTCAAACCCATACGGCTTTTTTGGAAATGACTGTGAAGTAGAACCACGGAGTTCAATACCAATTTTACCTTTGTATTCATTTGGCACATCTGAGATTTTATTTACCATACCCGGTCCATTGTAAATGATCCCCATTTCCGCTTTTATTTTGGGCTCATCCTGAATTTGTGCTCCATTGGTTTGGATGGTAATGATCGGCAGGTTGGATGTAGCAAAATTTACCTGTGCAGAAACTGAGATGACGAAAGTAAAAAGAATTGTTGAAATTAAAAATCTCATATTTGAAAATTAAATTTCAGTAAAGATAATATCATTCAGCATATCTCCACTTCCAATCTGTAGGTTTGTATATCTTCACGACAAAGCTTGTTAACTTTTACATCGAAATCGGAGCATAATATTAACGTTAAGTAAAGTTTTGTAATGCTTATAAAGTACTGTTAATGAAATAATATGAATTTATTTTGTAAAATATATTGACAAACTGAAATAATTAATTTAACTTTGAGTTTAATTTTTAAAATCGTCTATTATGTCTGCCACACTCACCGAAAATAAGGTATTAAAAGGAGGAGAATTCCTTATCAAAGATAGTAATTATCAGGAAATGTTTATTCCTGAAGATTTTAATGAAGAACAATTGATGGTCAAAGAAACCGTTCGCTCATTTGTAGAACAAGAGATTCTGCCTGTGGTAGATAGGATAGAAAAACTGGAGGAGGGACTTATACCGTCAAAACTAAATATTTTTGCTGAATTGGGTTTGCTTGGCACGCATATGCCTGAGGAATTGGGTGGCAGCAATTTGGATTATATCACCAATACTTTGATAGGAGAAGAAGTAGGTCCATCTGGATCATTCAGTGTCAGCTACAATGCACATACAGGTATCGGCATGTTGCCTATTCTGTATTATGGCACTGAAGCTCAAAAACAGAAATACTTACCCAAACTCATCACAGGCGAACTGAAATCCAGCTATTGTCTCACAGAGCCATCTAGTGGATCGGATGCTCTTTCAGCAAAATCTACAGCGGTACTGAATCCTGAGGGAACCCATTATATCATCAATGGGCAGAAAATGTGGATCACCAATGCTGGATTTGCAGATATATTTACCGTGTTTGCTCAAGTAGAAGGTGACAAATTCACCGGATTTATTCTGGAGAAAGGTATGGAAGGATTTACATTGGGTGCTGAAGAAAAAAAACTGGGCATCAAGGGTTCATCCACCCGACAGATCTTCATGGAAAATGTAAAAGTACCGGTAGAAAATCTTCTGGGAGAAGTAGGAAAAGGTCATCTTATTGCCTTTAATGTACTGAATACAGGAAGATTTAAACTAGGCGCATCTTGCTTGGGAGGATGTAAAAAAATCACTGAAATCGGAATTCAGTATGCCAATGAAAGAGAGCAGTTTAAAGTACCCATTTCGTCATTTGGCGCCGTACAATATAAACTTGCGGAGCAGGCCATCCGATGTTTTGTCACTGAAACAGCCGTGTATAGAACAGCACAGCTTATTCAGCATGGGGAGATTCAATTTAAAGATTCCGGTCTTGATTTTGCGAAATCTAAACTGCAGGCAGCAGAAGAATATGCCCTAGAATGTTCGATCATCAAAATCATAGGTTCAGAAACGCTGGATTATGTGGTGGACGAAACCGTGCAGATATTCGGTGGTATGGGCTACTCAGAAGAAGGTGTAATCGCAAGAGCCTACAGAGACTCACGTATCAATCGTATCTTCGAAGGCACCAATGAGATCAACCGTATGGTCATGCTCAGCACAATACTAAAAAGTGCTATGAAAGGGGAGTTGGATCTGATGATACCGGGTATGGCAGTCCAGAATGAACTGATGAACGGTGTGGCACCCGCTGAGGTTTTTACAGGGGATTATGCGGTAGAACAACAAGCAGTAGCTAACTTTAAAAAAGTACTAATCATGCTCCTGGGTTCTGCAGCTCAGCAAGCCATGGGTGGACAACTCAATCTAAAAACAGAGCAGGAAATCCTCATGAATCTGGCAGATATCATCACTGAAATATTTAATGCAGAAAGTACCTTGATGCGTGTGATGAAAATAGCAGAATCCTATCCTGAAAAAGACGTAAACTTATACAATGCCATTCTGCGTACGCATTTGCATGATGCGACAAATAGAGTCACTAAGCAAGCAACAGATGCCATCGCATCATTTATTGCTCCGGAGATGCAAGGCGCTTTCATCAGTGGATTAAGAAAATTTACTAAATATCCACTGCAAAATGTTAAGGAAAACAGACGTAAGATCGCTGGGGTGTTAATTGCGGCAGGGGAATATCCACTGTAACATTATCGTTTATTATACTAAAGCACATTATGGCCCATAAAGGTCAGTAATGTGCTTTTTTTCATTGAAAGACGTAAGATCAAAAAATTGCAAGGCATTAAAAAAATTGCTTCTATTTGACCATTTAATGAGAATTATACACAAGCAGAAATGCTGGATCAGAAAGTAAAAATTTCAAAAGATACGAAGTTCTGTTTTGTAAAATGACATCTTTTTATGATGTTCCTCTTGATTTCTTATATAGGGTCTTAATTTTTCTATTGTAGATTTTGACACAGATGCAGCAAAATGCTCATCCTGCCATTCAAATTTTTGTTTTTTTAATTGATGTTTATTAATCCAAGATGAAGATTAGGTCTTCATATCACTGAAAAATTTGAACAGTCAATTTAAACTTTTAAAAATCCAAATTTACAAAGATTAATTGTAATGTTACTTTTATGGGATATCAGATTTTATTATTCTCATCAGATCAATGATTTCTATTAAAACATCTTCCTTGTAAAGCAACTTTTGCATGGAATTGAGTTGGTATTTATATATAAGATAATTTTTAAGCTTTATATTATTTTTTAATTCAAGGTAAGTTGTTTTGCTTAAGTTTTTATTTTCCTCTGCCATGGTTGTAAGTTTAGACTTTATAAAATTACCTTCATCTGTTTTGGGCAGAATACTGGTAAATGGAGTATAATCCTCAAGGCCCAAAAGAAAAGGCCCAAAAACATTTCTTGTATAATGCACCAAGGCATCATCCCAAATTTGATTGCTATTGTCCGGATTATAATATCTAAAAAGTTTTTCTGTTAGCTTTTGGTTTCTCAGCAAACCTATGTCCCCTGATGTAATCAGATTATCATAGATAGCTCGGGATGGATTCATTTGAATTGTTGACATTATCCTTCGAATGTAGTCAGTAAACCGGCTTTTTTGAAAAAATTCAGGCGTCTTAAGCATAAGAATAGCAGAGTCCAATTCTATTATAATCTGCTCCAATTGTTCAATTCTGCTTACAAAATTTACAGAATCTTGATGCAGGTTTTCCTGCAATTGACCCAGATAATATCTTTCTGCTTTTCTGTCTTTGCGCTCTTCATTCCAGTTATTGACCTGCAATGCCAGAAGAATTCCTATCATAACCAGCACAATCTCTCCAAAAGCATATTTTAGGTAATTGGTCATCTTGCCTTCGGTAATCAACTTTTGACGGATATTTCTGAAAAATTTGATCATGGGTATGTACTCATTTTATATTTTGAAACAAATCTAACAAATATTATATTTATTTTAGCTTATTAGGCTAAAGCCAATTCAATATTACCAACAACTCCCACAGGTTAAAGCCATGTGGCCATTGAAATAGCTCATTCCGTTTACTCCATTTTTCTATCAACGCTGCATTTCTATTTTGCGAACCAAAGCCTTATTTTCCTTATTTTGTTGATGTGGGGTATGGTTTTCTGATTTTAAGCTGTAGATCACTTTCTTCATTACATCGTGAAATTTATTAATTTCAGAACACCAATTTTCTCAGAAAACAAGGTGTACATTATGATCTGTTCGATGGCTAGTGGCCGAAGCCAGTGAAACCATAAAATCATTTATGGAGGCCTTAGCTAAATTTATGTGAATACCATTTTGATCTAACCAATTATTGTTAAAGCAACACGGAAATTTATTTACTTCCTTTTACTTCTGTCCTGGGCTATACGTCCGCTCTGCATTTTTGAGCACATCTTCTTTGTAAAAGAGTACATCTTTAAACTGTCCCTTGCTATACATCTCTCCCTGATCAAAAAAATGAGAAGATTTTTCATCACCACTATTGCCGCCTGCCAGCAGTGATTTAGCCTTTATTTTTGGTCCAAATTCAACGGCGCAAACAAAACTGTTGCCATTGACACCATAACTTTTTTTAGTATTGGGAAATAATCTGCTTGTGTAGGATGGTAACATACCCCAGGTGGAAGACACATAACCTACGGGATAGCTCGGTTTAGTATCATCAAAAGTATTTTGGATATCAGACGAAATCCTTTGGAATCGGTTTACTTCTCCCCAAGGTGTCTGCCAACGACCAAATCTTCTCTGTATGTCATTGACTGTCTCCAGCAATGGCAGCAATAAATCATGTGCAGAAGTATTGGCTGCATAATATTTAGCCTTATCTACCTGATCTGCCTCTTCGTCATGTATTACTTTTGTTCTCAACATGGCGGGCAAGATTCTCTGTCCCCATTCGACAGCAAGAGTGGTAGCTATCGAATTTTCTCCACAACGAAAATCCCATTTTTTAAGGACAGCAATTGGACCAGCCAACAAAGCAAAAAGCGAGTCTTCATACGGTACTTTGTCAAACGCCTTCACCAATGCGGGAACCAATATCTCAAACGAAGCCAACCTTCGGTCATAACCCGCTTTGATAACTTTGTCAATGTTGTAGTTTTTTTCTTCGCCGAGTGTTCTTACTGCGTTGATGCCACGGAAGTTTTCACCATCAGGAGCCATATAGACCGGGTAGTTTTCTTTTTTCGGACTTTGATCTCCGGCTACAGTATAGGGTGTGGCATTGCAGTTTTGCAACCAACCGTTGGATGGATTGATGCTCAATACTGTCTCTCCTATCTCGTGATATCCTTTCCATTCTGTGGCAGATGTGCTTCCGTCTACAGCTTGAGTCCAGTCATATTTGGTATCCCGGGCCGGGATTCTGTTGCCATGCCAGTAGGCGATGTTGCCGGCGGCATCTGCATACACGGTATTATTGGAAATATTGCCTTTCAGATCCAGTGTTTTTTTGAAGTCTTCAAGGCCTAGGGTTTTGTTTCGCTGCCAGCATTGTATGAGGCCATTTAGGATGCGGTTATCTGCCTTCAGACTTAGCCACTGACCGTTTCGTTTTGCCATGACCGGGCCATGGTGTGTAAATAGCGCCTGGATAGATGTTGTGTCAAAATTATTCCCATTTTTAGCACGTATCACGATTTTTTTGGTAATCACAGGTTTTTCCTTGCCGTCATACATATATACCCATTTATTGCCTTTTAGGGATACTTTTTCTATGTATGTGTCAGCTGCATCTACACCACTGCTAGTATGAATCCAGCCACATTTTTCATTAAATCCCTGGTAAACAAAAAACTGACCCCAAGTGACTGCGCCATATACATTCAGTCCTTCTTCGCTTACCATATGCACTTCGGGTCTGAAGTAGAAAGTAACGTGCGGGTTGATATATAAAATAGAGTGACCGGATTCAGTGATTTTGGGAGCAAATGCAAATCCATTGGAGCCGGTAAGCACTTCTTCCTTTTCCTCTCTTACAAAAGAAAGTGACGGATTGACAGAATAAAAGTTTTTCAGTTCGCCGACGGTAATGTCAGCTGTATTGATAGCACCTATGCTTCCGTCTGTCCACAGCATCGGGTACCAGGGTTTAAATCGGCTCAGGAGTGCGGTTTTTTTATCAGGATGTTTGTATAGATAATAATTGATACCATCGGCGAAAGCACGACAGAGTTTTTTCATCCAAACCGGTGATTTGTTAAAATCTTTGACAGCATCGGCTGAGTCGATGATCATGCGTATGAGAAGGTCTTTGTACACATCTTCCTGGCCGGTTACTTCTGCCATTCGGCCCAGCTTTTCGATATAGTTCATCTCCACCCGTTTGAAATCGTCTTCACACTGGGCATACATAAGACCAAAAACAGCGTCTGCATCGGTTTTTCCATAGATATGGGGTACACCATAGTTGTCACGGATGATGGTAATCTGTTTTGCCTGTTGTTCCCAGCGAGAGATTTCTTCTTTAGTATATGACTGTGAAAAGAGGTATAATGGAAAAAGTAAAATGATAAGGGTGGACTTCATGAGAAACTTTTATTTATATTAATTTATTATAGATGAATTCTAAACGAATCGGCTGTGTGATGAAATAATTACTACTAATCATTAGTATATTTATATAAATCTTTGATGGTATTTATTGATTTAATTTTATGATTTTTAACTATTAATTGCATCGCATCGACCCGGCTGGGGTTTTACTTTTTTTTCCGCAAAAAAAGTAAACAAAAAAACTCCCAATACAAAAAACTCGCTTGATATTAGCGCATTAATTTAGCATTTTACGACAAAAGTTATTTGCACTTTCCCGATTTTATTCACACCCACTATATCACCGCTCTCGCGGCGTATAAAATCGCGAACTTTTAAATGCTCAAACAGTTTTGTATTGGAGTCACCATTGTCCCAAACTAAGCAAAGTTATAATTTTAAAAGTTACCTGTATTATTAAATTCTAAATTTTAATGTTTCAGATTTAAAAAATAACATTCCACGTTAATAAAAGCTGAACAACTTTTTTGATTTAAATTTGGGAGAATTAAGCTCAACACTTATTTTTATTTCGGATCAATATACCCTTTTTCTTTCAATTCTGCATCCGTCATCTTTAATATATTTACTTGCAATGTGACGGGAATCAATGGTTTATCCAGCGTATCAGTGGCTACAAGGCCTATAGAATCGAGTACTTCCAGTCCATTGAATACCTGACCTATGATCATAAAGTTTCCATCCAGCCGGGGTATACCTTCTTTGTTGTGTACGATGTAAAACTGACAACCGGCAGACAACTTTTCAGGGTTACCATCACGACCTATACCCACAGCGCCATACACATGTTTGAGGCTATCGTGAAATTCTGGTTTTAACAAATATGGTGATTTACTGAACCCCTCTGGCGTGTCCGGACATCCACCCTGGATGACAAAGTCTTTTATCACACGATTGAAAGTCAGGGTATCCCAATAATGCTCATTGGCGAGCTTGATAAAACTGGCTTTATGATTCGGAGTCAGGTCCGAAAATGCAAAGAGCATCTCACCTATTGGAGTTTTGATTTGCCCTACATCATAAGAGATGGATTCTTTTGTTAAAGGTTTGCAGGATACCATAAATACAATAGAATACAATACAAAAAGTGGTTTCATTTATTATTGATTTTGATGTGTGAAATTACACATATCCACCATATGCCAAAGTGAAAAACAAAATATATTTTTGGGGAAGTGAAGAATTGGACTAAACAATTAAAACTACAACAAACTAAGAACAAATTTTAATCAGATATTCTTGGATGGCAACAATGTGGTGACTACCGGATGTTTTTTCTGATGTTATTGAAAATTATATTCTGATGTAGGTGCGATGATCTGTTCATTTGCCATTACCAAATATTTTTCCAAAACCGCGATAAAAAGCATCAAAAACTCTTTGAGGTAGGAAGTCCAGTCTCTATGGGATGAGGATGAAATTACTACCTGTTCCTGGTTTCCTGGTATTTGTTCGTTTGGTATATTTTGATTTTCGTCCATTAATCAAGATTATATTCTTTTTGTAAAAATGAGATTATATTTTTTGCTTTTTTATTCAGTAACTCCAACCTACTTGTAATGATGATACTGCTTCCTTTGAGTTGATTGATGCAGAATGCAAGATCTTGTTGCAAAGAAGGATCGTAAGTTCGTAAAGAAGGATTACCGGTTGGTTTATTCACATTATTAAATTCATCGAGCATGCTGTCAAATACAAAGGGGTTGAATATTCGGGCAAGCAATGGGTCAGCTGCTCTTCTTTCAATACGTTCATCATCTACATTTTGCAAAATATAATCAACTAATTTTTGATAAGAAATGATACTGTCGGCTGCATTTTCATTTCTTATCAACCTCATGGATCCGGAGTGTTTCAATTGAGATATCGTTCTGTCGTTGCTTTGAAAACGTGTTGTTCTAACCAGTATCCTTCCTAGATAGTAGAGTTCGTTTTCGTAGCCTTTTATTTTTTTCTCACGGAGCAAATAAATCAATGAGTCAAGTTGATTTCGTTTTCGCTTTTGGAAAATTAAATTTGCTTGTATGGCAGCAGTATCCTCTTTCAGATCTTCAATATATGAACTTATAAACTGCTTTTCTTTTTGATGATCACTTAGCGAGTCTCGATAATTTTCTGCTAAAAATCCACAGAAAACTGCCAGAAAGAGCATGAGAAACTCCTTGAAATAGGATGTCCAGTCTCTCTTGTATGAGGTTGAGATTACTACCTGTTCCTGATTTTCTGTTATTTGTTCGTCCGGTAAATTTTGATTTTCGTTCATTAATCAAGATTATATTGTTTTTGTAAAAATGTAATAGTGTTTTTGGCTTTTTCTAATAACAGATTTAGTCTGGTGGTGAGAATGATATTGCTGCCTTTGAGCAGATTAATATGGTAGGCAAGGTCCTCATGCAATGAAGGGTCATAGGATCTGGATGGATTGTTGGTCGGTTTATTAATATTGTTTTTGTTGTCCAGCATTTTGTCAAACATAGGTATGGATAAAACCTATAAAAACATGCCCAAATACACTGTAGCCCAAATGCTTGTTAAAAATCGATCGAAAATAACCGAAAAAAGATTTTTTAAGTATTTTTTGCATCATAAATGGACCGAATATATAAATTGATAACCATAGGCGTTTTTACGAATATAAGAAAAAGTATTCTACTTATTACTTTTCAACACTGCATTCGTTGATTTTTCTTTTCCTTCACGAATGTACCTGATTTTTACTTTATCATTTGGATTATAAGGATTTAGCGTTTCAAGGAGCCCATTTGATGTAAAGACATACTTATTGTTGATCTTAAGAATAATGTCGCCCCGATGGAGTCCTGCAGCTGCAGCAGCTGATCCATTTACAATATCACTTATGATTACACCACTATCAGTATCATCTATCATCACACCCAAAGACACTTTATTGGTATTTGGTTTTTCAGATTTGAAATCAAAGTTTCTGGTTCTTTCCGGAAAATAAGATCTGTCGTCTCTGTCTATCCACATCATACGATTCTTTTTTCTGCGCATCTCTCCGTCTCTGATGACAATTTTTTGTCTATCATCGCTGCTTTTTTCTATGTCTGTATCTATGGTAATTTCCATATTTTCACCATCAAAATTTCGGTTTATATTGATATTATTAAGCTCCTTTTCTAATTCAGTAGGCATTTCTCCCTCCCCATCCCATTCGATCACTTTTTCGCCATCGTCTTGTTTTTTAACAATTTTATATTTTTCAACATTTTTACCATCTTTAATTTCAGAGGTGATTTCGACACTTTTATCCCCTTTATTGTCTGATGATATTGTCTTGGAAGATGAAGATTTTGTAATTATTTTTACCACTTTCTGACCATCCTTTCCTTTTTCAACATTTATCATGTCGATTTCATCTGGTGAAATCGTTTTTAAGAGTTCCTCAGCTTCTTTACCTTCAGCTTCTGTACGGGTCTCACTTATCTTGCCGTTGTCATTTATTTTTTTTATGATAACTACTTTTTTGGGCTCTTTACTTTCTTTTTCTTGAGCATAGGAGTTATTAAATAACGTCATTAAGACAAAAAGGGTAAAAACTGTTTTTAAATTATTCAACATGGTTTAAATTTTTAATTGCGAATTAATAATGAATTTTAATGGTGCGTTTAATGTGTCAAACTTGATCTAAAGCGAGCAAATAATCGAGTTTTTGAACATTTTATACCTCTGTTTTTCTTTCTTTTTTATAAATACTGAATAAAACATCCTAGCTTTAATGTACTTAAAATTACTTTTTAATACACTCTATACTTCTTTTTTGACTCCTTTCCAGTGAAATTAAATTCAAGTTTGGAGTTTTTTTGTAATGTAGTGCCGGATTGTTCTTCAAAAATTCTTTTATATTTCTGATAAATATTACCAGGCTGCTTCTCGCCGTTTATTTTCAGGTGTTTGCCAGTAAGTTCTACTTTATTTTCCTGTCCGGGTATAAGTAAACCATCTCTGTTTAGTGCTCCACCTATGGCATCACTAAAGTTTTTTGAATCGTGTTTTTCAATTCCATGTTTACCCTCGACATCGTCAGATTCCCAATCAGGAAATTTATTTTCAAAATGAAACTCCCCTGGCTCATCTCCTTCAAAATCGAAAAACTTAATATTTGGATGAATTTGCATGTCTTTAATATCAGGAAAAGCAAAACCATCAAATTTAAAGTTTATACTGTCCAAACCTTCAAAATTAAATTTCATTTTACCCAATTGTTCATTCAGTTTTTGTATCTGTTCATTTAGTTTACCCTGATGAAGTTCAAATTTTTCCAATCCATCCAATCCTTTCAACTCTATTAATCCGTCCAATCCTTTCAATGCGTCCAGATTACCAAATCCCTTGAAGTTAAAACCTTTGAACAGTGAATCCATCATTCCATTTTCATTGCCAAAACTGAATTCAAAAGGTTTCATTTCATCATCCCCAAAATAAAACATTTTTGCGTTTCCTTTGCTCATACTCCTTGGTTTTACCTCCTGAATTATATCTTCATACTTGCCAAAATCTTTTTCATCGATCTTTTTTCCATCAATTTCCAAATCAGTGACTTTTCCGTTTTCCATAGAGATTCTTATGTCCTGATCGTTGGTTTTTTTCTGTATTCGAATAGATTCCTTTTTGTTTGGAATTGTATCTGTTACGGTAATATTTTGTTCTATTACTTCATTTACAGTTGATGCAGAAGATCCTGTAAGGTCCTTTGTAAACAACATTACAAGACAGATAAGAACTACCGAAGTAATGATCTTTTCTTTCAGATAATTTCTTGTTTGTGCCATGTTTAATATTCTTTTTATACGATTTGAAAAAAAACTTTCTTTTTTACTGAAATTCATAGCGAGTTCCGGTGCATTACCATTGATATAAATATCCTGAACTTTCACCAATGTTTTTGCATAATATAAATGGTCTCCCATAAAACCTACAGCCAGATCATCGCAGCAACTCTCTCTCTCCAGTCTAATATTGGATGTTATCCACCAGATAGCAGGATGGTAATAAAATAATACTTCTATGATTGTTTGAATAATATTGATGTAAATATCTTTTCGGACAAAATGCGCCAACTCATGTGCAAGAATAGCTTCAGTTTCTTTAAAATCCAATTGATTGATTATACCTACTGGAAATAAAATAATTGGCTTAAAAAATCCCAGTATCATGGGTGATTTTACATGCCTACTCTCACCAATGCCGATATTTTCTTTGATTTGATAATGCCCGCACACTTTCCTAAAAGATCTGTAAGTATCCTGACAGCATAAAGGAATAGAAGTTCTCGATAGAAACTCAACATAAGCCAGAGAAAAAATAAATTTGAATCCAAAAAGAATTACCCCGGATATCCATGCTATAAATATAGGAATACGATAGGTGTCAATCCACGAATATACAAAAGAAAGAAAATCAGCTTCTACCGGCTTTGATACCACATGTCGCATGGATATATTAAAAATATCTGTCGTTTGAATGCTCGTGAAGGTGATTTGATAGTATAAAAATGTAGTTATAGAGGCTATGAGCGCTGTCATCAAACTTCCAAATGCAATCTGGTATCTTGTACTGGCTTTATGATTTTGATTCAATTTTAATAAAACGGACATGATTACACCTATCAAAGTAAATTGCCATAACGAGTGAATGATGGTCCAAACCAAAGCATTAATGGTGTGCTCTTCCAGTGGGATTGATGTTATCATATCAGGATTTATTTTCCAGTTTAGCAATTAAAGATTTTAATTCTGAAAGTTCTTCAACCGAAGATGATGAATTGCCGAGTGCCTGCATGACAAGATTCATGGCAGAACCCTGAAATGCCACATTAACAAAGTCGCTGATGAGATTATTTTTTGTCTCGCTTTCTCTGACCACTGCTTTATATATGTGTGTTTTGGCAGCAGTATCTCTTTTTACCAGCCCTTTTTCATTCATGATCTGCATCAGTTTCAGCGTGGTAGTATATCCCACTTCCCGACGCGTATTGAGCAAATCATTGATATCCCGGACGGATGAAACTCCCTTTTCCCATAGGATATGGAGTATCTCTAGCTCAGAATCGGTAGGTTTAAATTTTGTCATATCAATGTATTTTTTAAAATACAAGTCAAAGATATACGAAGGGCTTCGTATTGTCAAGCCTATGTACGAAAATATTCGTAGATTTAAGAAAGTTTTAACAAATCCTTTATTGCTTACCTATGAATCCGTAATCATTTTTACATTTTTGTGCTTATTTATTTGGATTTGTCCTATTGAAAATGGAAATGATTTTAATGACAACCTTATTTTTTATACTTTTGCAGGATGAAGCTCATTCTTACCATAGCTGCAAGATATCTCTTCGGTAAAAAGACAACCAACGCCATTAATATCATCACCTGGATATCGATCATCGGTATGTCTATAGGTACAGCAGCTTTGATCCTGATTCTTTCTGTTTTTAACGGATTCGAAAGTTTACTGAGTGGTATGCTGAGTAATTTCAATCCTGATATAAAGATCACCCTTGCCGAAGGTAAATACATATCAAAAGATAGCATAAATGCGGAAAACATTAAGAAAATAGAAGGGATTGAACGGATTGCATTTACCCTGGAAGAAACATCTTTTTTTGATTATAAAGGCTCTCAGGAAGTGGGTATAATTAAAGGTGTGGATGATGATTTTATGAAGGTAACCGGGCTCGATACCTCTCTTATTTCAGGATCGGCAAAATTCGGGCAGGAGGTAGAGTTTGGTATTTTTGGTTCAGGCATGAATACAAAGCTATCTGTAAATCCCTCTGACGGTTTCACTCCTGCCACAGCATATATGCCTTCCATTGAATCAAAAGGACCACTTGCAAAAGATTTTACAGCATTGCAGTTTTACCCTTCCGGCACATTTTCTGTAGGAAGTGATGTGGACATGCAATATGTGCTGGTAAACTATGATGCAGTTAATAATCTGCTTCATTTGGATAATCATTTCAGCGCTTTGGAAATCAAACTTAGTCCCGGAGCGTCAGAAAAAAAGGTGATGGCAACACTGAAAAAATTGACAGGCAATAAGTTTATTTTAAAAAACAGATATCAGCAGGATGAAGGTTTTCTGAAAATCATGAATATCGAAAAATGGATCAGCTACCTTATTGCATGCTTAACGTTGCTGATTATTGCCTTCAATCTTGTAGGATCACTTTGGATGATCGTACTGGAAAAGAAAAAAGACATTGCTATCCTAAAATCTATGGGTCTGACTAAATCCAGCATTCAAAGTATCTTTCTTTCGCTGGGTTTGCTTATTTCTGTGATAGGGTTATTGGTCGGTTTTATTATTGGTATTGTACTGTACTGGATGCAAAAAGAGTATGGACTGATCAGCGTTCCGGATGGATTTATGATTGACGCATATCCAATAGAAATGAGATGGGCCGACTTTTTTATAGTCACGATTACCGTTTTGGTGATTGGGTGTATTGCTTCGCTTTTGCCCTCACTTCGTGCCGGTCAGATAAGTGCTTTTGTAAGGCAGGAGTAAAAAAGATGCCAAAGATATCTAAAAGATTATTGGATATGTTTGAATTCAAGCAAACTGTTTGTACCTTTTTTAAATCTCATTACAAATAAGTTAAGTATAAATACTGAAATTTTGGATAAAAATATCTGGTGGTCGGGAAATAATCATTATTCATCTGATTTTTATCAACATTTGCATTGGCTTGGAACTATCTTTCTTTATAGCTTGTTTGTAATTCGAATCAAAAAATAAAAATCATGCTTATTGCTTTAATCGTCTTAGTTGTTGTGGGTTTGTTGGTCATGTCGTTGTACAACAAACTGGTATCTTTAAAAAACCGTGTACTCGAAGCTTGGAGCGGTATTGATGTGCAGCTCAAAAGAAGATATGATCTGATACCCAATCTGGTAAATACAGTCAAAGGATATGCAGCTCATGAAAGCGGCACACTTGAAAAAGTAATTCAGGCCCGAAATCAAGCCATGTCTGCTGGCAGCGGTGGAAATATTAATGCTCAGGTACAGGCTGAAAATGCACTCTCAGGTACATTAAAGTCGTTGTTTGCATTATCAGAAAGTTATCCTGATCTAAAGGCTAATACCAGCTTTTTACAATTGCAATCCAGTCTTGGTGAAATTGAAGAAAACCTTCAGAATGCCAGAAGATATTATAATGCTTTAGTCAGGGATAATAATACGGCAATAGAAGCATTCCCGTCCAATCTGATTGCTAATACATTTCATTTTGAAAAATTTGACTTTTTCGAAATTGAAAATGAAGCAGAAAGACAGAATGTGGAAGTAAAATTCTAAAAGAACATATTTATGGGTTAAGAATGCATTTCATAAATCAAATCATGATCATGTATTCTTGTCCCGTATTTCATAAAACCCAAAGAGAGCCCCTATGCATAATATCAAATATGCTTTTGTTTTACTTTTTACTTTTGTCAATACATTGGCCAGTGCGGAGTATTTTGTAATAAAAGATTACAAAGTAGAAATGAAGGTATTCGGAAGTCAGGGCATGTTTGAAGTAAACGAAACGATCACGGTTGAGTTTTCGGAGCCACGAAGAGGTATTTTCAGAAATATTCCGTTCAGATATCGCATCGACGGGAAAGAAGTGGAAATCAGTATTTACGATGTAGATGTAGAGTCATTCAGACATAAAAACTATAAAGAGAACAATGATTATGTCATAAGGATAGGGGATCCCGATGTATACGTAGAAGGTACCCAAACTTATCACATTTCATACAAAGTCAAAAAAGCCTTCCTGTTTATGGAAGACCATACGGAGTTTTACTGGAATATTGTAGGAAATGGGTGGCAAGTGCCGATAGACACTGTACATTACAAAGTTACACTGGACCAGGCTATGCCTATGACCGAAAATGACTATTACATTTACACTGGTATCAGTGGTGAAAAAGGGCAGGATGCTACTATTCAATATTATGTGGATGCCTTTCAGGGTTCGTCTACCAGACCTTTCAATCCACATGAAGGTATGACTCTGGCCATCAATCTGCCATTGGACTATATAAAACGACCTAGTAAATGGGAGTTGCTTTGGGAAAAGTATGGTACCGTTAGTATAGGTGGTTTGTTATTTCTTATCATTAGTGGTTTATTTTACAGAACTTGGAATAGGTATGGAAAAGATTATCCTATCGTAAGAATGGTACAATATTTACCGCCAAAAGAGCTCAATCCGGCTGAAGCAGGCGTCATTATTGATGAAAAAGCTGATAATGTAGATATATTGGCACTTTTACCGTATTGGGCACATAATGGACATATACTTATAAAGCGTATACCGAAAAACAGAGGCAAAGATGATCACGAATTAGTAAGACTCAAGGACCTTCCGTCCAACGCAGGACCATATGAAAAGATTGTTTTTGATGGTTTGTTTAGTGATGGCGACTCGATTCTTGTGAGTAGTTTGGAAAATAACTTTTATGAATATCTTCAATCTGCCAAAGTTTCCCTGAAGTCTCATCTGAATACGATGGGTATTTACTATCCTGTGTCTATAAAGTTGCAGATATATTCAGCTGTTATTGCAGTCATGTTGGCCTTTGTAGGTATATTTTTAGGTATCGTTTTTAAGTCTGTGGCGATAGGTCTAGGATTAGGATTTAGTAGCGTTATTGGATTGATTTTTGCCAACTATATGCTGAAGAAAAATGAAAAAGGCGTACATCTTTATCAACAGGTTTTGGGCTTTAAAATGTTTGTCAAAGCAGCAGAAAAAGACAAAATAGAGATGATGCTTAAGGAAGATCCTGATTATTTTGAAAAAACCTTGCCCTATGCCATGATCTTCGGATATGCCAAACAATGGAGTAAAAAATTTGATGGTCTGCTCCTGGAACCACCAAAATGGTATGTGAGTCCCGCCGGCATGTATTTTCATGGTGGTACATTTTCTCCATCCGAATTTGGAGAAAGTTTTGATAGTGGCATTCACGATATCCAAAGCGTATTTACGAGTGTTCCTGCAAGTTCAGGTGGCGGTGGAGGAAGTTTTAGCGGTGGCGGAAGTTCTGGAGGTGGATTCGGTGGCGGTGGTGGAGGTAGCTGGTAGACACTAAAGTTCTCTGACAAAAAATACCTATTTCTTATCCTTTAGGGTGCAGTTTTTCAACAGGTATACAATTAAACCCGGAATGATAATTATTTGAGATCTTTTCTTATCAGGGGACCAACTTTAAGAATGATATTGCTCATTCTAATAAGTTTATAATGTTTTGACAGGAAGTTTACTTGAAGTTATTTCTACCTTTGCGGCATTATTTAGTTTGATATAAACAGTTGCAATGAAATACTTAGTAGCTTTATTTTTCACAATTATTGTAGTAAGTGCTTTAAGCTTTACATCATTGTCGGGACAAGCCAACGTATATCTCAGTGGCAAAGTCATGGATATAAGCAATCAGCCTCTCACAGGGGTACTCGTCATACCTAATCCCGGCAAACCTGAATATACAGATGCAGATGGTAAATTTAAAATAAAGGTAAGTAGAGGCAATTATTCTTTCACCCTACGATATTTGGGAAATGAAGACATCATCATTGACCAGACCATAAAGAACGAAAACATTGATTTGGGTGAAATCATCATGAAAGAGAAAGCAATTTTTCTTAAAGAAGTCAATGTCAGTGCTACAGCTTTGCCTTATAAAAGCAGTATTGAAGGAACAAATTATTATGTGAGTCCTCTCCAACTTAAAAGAATCCAACCCATCTCCACAGAAGAAGTACTCAAAACGCTTCCCGGAGTGAATGTATTGGGTGATATGGGACTATCAAATAGAATCAACGTGAGTATCAGAGGATCTTGGGGTAGGCGGTCAGAAAAAATACTCATGATGGAAGATGGATCGTCGATTTCTCCAGCTCCATATACAGCACCAGGTGTTTATTATAATCCTATCAGTGAGCGTATCGATGGTATAGAAGTTATTACAGGTGCAGATATATTGAGGTATGGTCCTAATAATATGTTTGGTATGATCAACTATATCACGCCAAAACCACCGCAACAACCTAGTCTCAGAGCAAAAATTTCAGGAGGACAAAGGGGGTATTTCTCAGGTTTATTGTCTTATGGTGGCACATGGAATAAGGTGGGAAGTCAGGTAGAAATAGTATATAAAAGATTTGACGGATTTACTAAAAACTCTTCAGTAGACATGGTCAATCTTAATGCTAAAATTTTTGCAGAGTTAGCAGAAAACCAATCCATCTACTTCAAAATAAGTGGACAATTTGAGGATAATCAAGCGACACTAAGTTCTATCACACCATATACATTTAGTGTCGATCCTACAGAAGGTCCTTTTGATGCAGATAGATTTACCATGCATAGATATGGGTTGGATATCATCCATAAATGGGTGCCTGATCCAACATCAGATCTTACGACCAAGATTTTTGCTTCAGATTTTGCACGTGACTGGTGGAGACAAAATAATACCGTGATCAAAGCGGCAAATGTACGTGGCTATGTAGGTGAAGAAATATTCTCTCAAAGATATAATTACCTTAATGATAAAACATTTGGAGAAGATGATTGGGTTAGGGTAGGCGCTATTACGAATGGAAGAGAATCAACCACGGACAGTAAGTGGCAATTTACAGTAGCATCTATCGAAGAGACATTTAGCAAAAAATGGGTAGGTGAGAAATGGAGTAATGGTCTAGAAGCGCAAGTAAAATTATATTCTGAAACGTACAATGATCAAGTCTTGGCAGCAGATTCTTCACGTTGGGCGCGAAGCGGTAGATTTATTACAGATTTGGCTTACGATCTTCAGTCGGTGTCAGGATACATCAGAAATCACTTTGTGATTAATAAATTTGAAATCACACCTATACTTCGTATCGAAAAAGTGTGGATGAATAGAGAAGATAGACTGGCATTGGCACGTAACCCAAATCTGACAACAGATAAGGATTTGGCTCGAGTCAATGAATACAGCATCTTCCAGCCAGGGTTGACATTGGGGTATCAGTTTTCAAACCTTAAAGTCTTTGGTTCTGCCTATAAAGGATATATTGCACCTTCCAAATATTTTGCATTCCTAGTAGAAAGAGATGGTGTCCTAGTCAATCCACTCACCCCTGAAGACCTCAGTAATGTAAAACCAGAAGTCAGTTTAAATTCAGAGCTTGGTGTACGAGGAGAGATTATAAAAGGCAGATTGTCTGGTCAGGTAGCAGTATTTAATAATAGGATAAGTAATTTTTACGTAGCTGGATGGAATGAATATTTTGACAAATTGGCCGTGTTAAATATCGGTGGATTTGAAGCGGCTTTGCGGTATGAAATCTTACCACTCGGTGGAGATCATAAATTGAGTATCCAACCAAACATAACAATATTAAAATCAAAAGTCATCTCAGGTGAATTGGTAGACAGACACTTATTCACGCAAATAAAACACACAGCGGAGACCAATCAGGAATTTGTAGATAAAGTAAATGGAAATCCTGATG